>ENA-UOJP01000124-UOJP01000124.1-human-gut-metagenome-genome-assembly--contig:-C102-NODE-124-length-174496-cov-17.642859_pt1 | contig 174496 bp, 176 predicted proteins | sample MGYA00242353_ERZ723900 | MGnify/ENA metagenome assembly ERZ723900 | reverse complement strand
CGTCGTGACGGCATGGTCGAGTTTCCGTCCCCTCTCGGGGTTTAGGTAATTAATTGAGCTATGCACTTATGTGCATAGCCCGGAGCAGCTGGCGCGTTTCCGTCCCCTCTCGGGGTTTAGGTAATTAATTGCTTCTCATACATCTATGAACGGTGATGATAATAAAATAGTTTCCGTCCCCTCTCGGGGTTTAGGTAATTAATTATTATATCGATGTGTACGATGTAGTCGAATTTAATAAAGTTTCCGTCCCCTCTCGGGGTTTAGGTAATTAATTTAGAGTTAAAAGCGGGCATCTGGATGGATATAGAAGAAGTTTCCGTCCCCTCTCGGGGTTTAGGTAATTAATTGCTTTGAGGGGTTCTATTCAAGCGACGAGCCCGACGAAATGTTTCCGTCCCCTCTCGGGGTTTAGGTAATTAATTTGAATCAAGATTCGATATTGTTTACGTGCCCCGGTGATGTTTCCGTCCCCTCTCGGGGTTTAGGTAATTAATTCTGCACACCGCCGCCGAACGATTCATTTTCCAGAGTTTCCGTCCCCTCTCGGGGTTTAGGTAATTAATTAAATACTAAATTGAATCGCAACGGCGCAGACTTTACGTTGGTTTCCGTCCCCTCTCGGGGTTTAGGTAATTAATTGCTCCCCTAGAACTTTACAAGTGGGCCAAAGACCAGTTTCCGTCCCCTCTCGGGGTTTAGGTAATTAATTAAGTGGGCCAAAGACCACTTGTCGTAAAATAAAAGATGTTTCCGTCCCCTCTCGGGGTTTAGGTAATTAATTACTGTCTCCGGGTACCCGCATTCTTGTGTGCTCCAAATAGAGAGTTGCGCGGCAGATTAGTTTTTCCATCCTTCATAAGCCCCCTCTTCATTTAAAGTTTGAACAAATAGCCTCTCTATCACAACGGGGCGGACTCTTCGGTGACAGCGCATAATTTCACTGTCATTATACACTGACTTGCAATTATCAGGCAAGTATCCGTTCATATGTTCCTAATACACGTAAAGACCTTCTCTTTTGAGAAGGCTCCGTATTTTTCTTATAATCTTTATGTTGTAAAGGTTCTGAACCTCGACAGTCCCCAACAAAACCGAAAATGTTGGCGATAAGATGATATCTTCCTGTATATCATTCAAGTGCTTCGGTCGCTTTTTAAGGGCATGCTGAGGTATGCCAGGCCGTAAAGCGCCGGAAACAGAAGATTTCCTCGAAGTTTCTGCCCGGTGACAACAACTATACGCCCCACCGTTTCGGAAAACGGCATTATATGTTGTATTTGCCACTGGCAATACAAATAAAGTGTGATATAATGAAAGCCGAATGAAAGATTACTTACTTAGTATAAAATAACAGGGAGGCATTAGTATGTCCATTACCAGAGACACAAACATTATTGAGGCGGTACAGAAATACCCGCAGATTATCGAGATCTTCCAGGACTACGGTTTGGGCTGCGTAGGCTGCATGGCATCCCACTTCGAAACGATCGGCGAAGGCGCCGGCGCTCACGGTATCGATGTGGACGCGCTGATTGCGGACCTCAACGACTGCATTAAAGAAGGATAATTGCGAGAGCATTCCTAAAGGCGAACATTCTGTTCGTCTTTTTTTGTTCTTTTTTCGGTATTTGTTTGACAACGGAGCGCCGGTCGGATATACTCTTGAAAAGTAAAATATTTTGACTATATTTAGACATTATTTGTGAGGGATACGGTATGGCAATTACGAGAAAAATAAAAGAGAGGAACCGGAAATATGCAAGACTGCGGGATACACAATTTTCTTTATATGAAAATTATGCCCGTCAATGGGGCTTACAGTCAAAATCCCTCTTAATTCTTTTATGGATTTACCGGAATCCTCAAGGGATTTCTCAACAAACGATTGCCGCCCACACATACTCTACAAAGCAGGTCGTTAACGCCGCCATAAAATCCTTCGCCCGAAAGGGATATTTATCCGTCACGGTTTCCGGGGCGGATAAACGCAAAAAGCTCATTACCCTGACAACCGACGGCAAAGCATTTGCCGCTTCCATCATCGAGCCGATGGACAGGGCGGAAGAAAGGGCATTCTCCCGCCTGACCGAAAGGCAACAGGATATACTTCTCCGGACAACGGCCGTCTTCTCGGCCGAATTGTCGGAAGAACTGAACCGTTTGTCACACAGAAAGGACGGAGTGAACTGAAGCTTCGCATCGTCCGTGTGCCGGAAACGGGCCGTTTCGTGTGACGGCCATCATCAAAGCAGCCGAAGATCCGTATTATCAGAACAACGTATACACACTGACACCGGAGCGGGCCTGCACGATGAATGAGCCGGCGGCCGTCCTTACGGAAAGCGTATCGCAAACAACAGGAGAACCGGTATGTTTGAATTGGAAAATGTCGGCAAAGCCTACGGAGAGACCGTCTCCCTTGCCGCTGCAACCTTAACTATAGAAGACGGCGAGTTCTTCGTTCTCGTCGGTTCCAGCGGCAGCGGCAAAACGACCTTATTGAAATTATTGAACCGTCTCATTGAACCGACGGAAGGAACGATCCGGCGCGGCGGTAAAGCTATCCGCACCCTGCCCTTGCGCCCGCTCCGCCTCGACACGGGGTATGTACTGCAGCAAATCGCCCTCTTTCCTAATCTGACGGTTGCCGAAAATATCGCCCTTGTGCCGATGATGAAAGGGCTGAGTAAAGCGGAAACAATAGAACAAACCCGAGCGTGGCTTACCAAGTTGGGCCTGCCGCCGCAGGAATATATGCACCGCTACCCGCGCGAGCTTTCAGGCGGGCAGCAGCAGCGGGTCGGCATTATTCGCTCCCTTATCGGCAAACCGCAGGTTCTGCTCATGGACGAGCCCTTCAGCGCCCTTGACCCGTTATCACGCAGGCAGCTGCAAGAGCTGATTAAAGATCTGCACCGGGAATTCGGCCTGACTATCGTTTTCGTCACGCACGACATGGCGGAGGCCTTCTGTTTGGGTTCCCGCCTTTGTATCATGGAAAACGGCAGGATCATCCGTATCGGCACGCCGTCGGAGATTAAAGAGAACCCGCAGAGCGATTTTGTCCGTCAACTGTTCAGCTTAGGCGGTGATTCGCATGAATAGTATAGCGACAACCTTTATCGAACGGCAGCATGACTTTTATATCGCCCTGATACAGCATCTGCAGTTATCACTGGGCGCCCTTTTCATAGCCATCGTCATTGCCTTACCGCTCGGTGTCCTGGTAGCCCGCAGGAAGGGAATTGCCGAAGTATTGGTACAAATCACGGGCATCATGCAGACCCTACCGTCGCTGGCCGTCCTAGGTCTCATGATCCCGATCTTCGGCATCGGTTCCCTGCCGGCCTTAACGGCCCTCGTCATCTATGCGCTCTTCCCGATTTTACAAAACACGATCACGGGCATTCAGGAAATCGACCCGTCCCTTCAGGAGGCAGGCGAAGCACTCGGCATGAATCGCCCGGAAAAACTGAAAAACTATGAAATCCCGTTAGCTCTGCCGGTCATTACCGCAGGTATACGTACGGCCGCCGTCATGATCATCGGCACGGCTACCTTGGCGGCCCTCATCGGCGCCGGCGGCCTGGGCACTTTCATTCTTCTCGGCATCGATCGCAACGACAGCGCCCTCATTTTAATCGGTGCCCTCGCATCGGCGTTTCTGGCAATAGTATTTAATTTTATCCTCCGTTTCATGGAACATCGGTCATTGCGCCATATAGCCTGCTTCTTAGGTACGCTTGCTCTTATTCTGATCACCTCGTTCGTGCCCTTTTCAGGCCGTCATGATAAGATCGTCATTGCGGGAAAGCTCGGACCCGAACCGGAGATCCTCATCAATATGTATAAAGAGCTGATTGAACACCATACAAATCTGGAAGTTGAATTAAAGCCGAATTTCGGTAAAACTACCTTTCTCTATGAAGCCCTGAAAAGCGGCGATATAGATATGTATCCGGAGTTTACGGGAACGGTAACGACAACGCTCTTACAGCAAAAACCGCCTGCATCGACAGAGGCCCGCACGGTCTATGAACAAGGCCGCGACGGAATTTACAGCCAGGACAGACTGATTTATTTAGAACCGACAGCTTATGAAAACACATATGCCGTAGCCGTTTCCGAAACATACGCGGCCGCCCATTCACTGCACACCATTTCGGATCTCACCCGTGTCAGCAACAGCGCCGTAGCCGGCTTCACCCTGGAATTTGCGGACCGCCGGGACGGCAACAGAGGACTGCAAAGCCTCTACGGTCTCCATCTCAACGTCAAAACGATGGAACCGGCCCTGCGCTATGAAGCCATCCGCAACGGCGCTATCCAAATTACGGACGCCTATTCGACAGACAGCGAGCTGATTCAGTATCATCTTGTTGTCTTAAAAGATGATAAGCATCTTTTCCCGCCTTACCAGGGAGCGCCGCTCATACGGGAAGAAACCCTGGAGGCGCATCCGGAATTAAGAGACGTACTGAATAAATTGTCCGGCAATATTACGGAAGAAGAAATGCAGCAAATGAACTATGAAGTACGCGTTAACGGGCGCAGCGCTCACGACGTCGCGGCAGAATATGTAAAAAACCGCGGACTCATTTGATACTGCGGCACATAATCAGTAAAGGGCTGTAATACACTGAGACAACGTTCTCCATGTATTACAGCCCTTTATTTTCAAACCGGGTACGATCGTGTTATTTTAATGCATCGACACAACGTTTACAAAGCGTCGGGTGTGACGCATCCTGACCTACCGTCCTGTCATGCGTCCAGCAGCGTTCGCATTTTCCGTACCGTGACGGTTCTACGACAACCTGCATGTCCGTATGTTCTTCTCCGGCGGCAGCCGCTGCCGGCGCGGCGCCTTCAACAAGCACAGCTTCACTGACGATAAGCAGTGTAGCCAAGTAAGGTTCCCATTTTTTGAGAAAATCGTACGCTTCACCGGTTGCGTAAATGGTAACGGCGGCATCAAGAGAGTGCCCGATCTTACGGTCTTTTCGGGCGCCTTCAAGGATACGCGTGAGGTCGGAGCGATAGGAGAGAAATTCATTCCAGCGTGCAGCCAGAGCGGCATCGAGATATTCTTTATGCTGCCGCGGCCAATCCGTAAGGAGCACGCTTTCTTCCTTACCGGCTACGTCCGGCATGAACTGCCATACTTCTTCGGCCGTAAAGGACAAAACAGGCGCCGTGATCTTAACGAGCGTATCCAGGATGATATACATGGCCGTCTGCGCACTGCGGCGGGCAAGTGATCCGGCCTTTTCCGTATATACGCGATCCTTGGTAACATCGAGATAGATGGAGCTGAGATCGACGGTGCAGAAGTTATGGATCGTATGGTACATAACGTGGAACTGGTAGTTTTCATACGCTTCCGTAACCGTTTCGAAAACCTGCTCCAGCCGCAGCAACGCCCATTTGTCGATTTCCGTCATATCCGCATACGCTACAGCATCCGTTTCGGGATTAAAATCATTGATATTGCCGAGAAGGAACCGGAAGGTATTGCGGATCTTGCGATACACATCGCTCAGCTGTTTCAGGATTTTCGGTGAAAGGCGCACGTCGCCCTGATAATCGGCAGACGATACCCACAAACGCATAACGTCGGCGCCGTATTGATCGATGATTTCCTGAGGAGCTACCGTATTGCCTACGGACTTACTCATCTTGCGGCCTTCGCCGTCTACCGTAAAACCGTGTGTCAAGACGGCCTTGTACGGAGCGATGCCGTTAATCGCCACGGACGTGAGCAGGGACGAATTGAACCAGCCGCGATGCTGGTCGGAGCCTTCAAGATACATTTCACAGGGATAGTCCAATTCAGGGTCGTGCTTCAGAACGCCCTGGTGGGTACACCCGCTGTCAAACCATACGTCCATAATATCCGATTCTTTACGGAATTCCGTGCAGCCGCATTCAGGGCACGTAAAGCCTTCGGGCAGGAGCTCCTTTTCCGTACGAGCCCACCATGCATCGGAACCTTCTTTAGCGAAGATTTCCTGCAAGTGTGCAACGGTTTCATCCGTAATGACCGCGTGATTGTGTTCGCGGCAGTAGAAGATAGGGATGGGTACGCCCCAGACACGCTGGCGGGAAATGCACCAGTCGCCGCGGTCGTGAATCATATTGTAAATGCGGTCATGGCCCCAGGCGGGGATCCACTGCACCTTATCAATGGCTTCGAGCGCTTTTTGACGATAGCCGTCAACAGACGAAAACCACTGTTCCGTCGCGCGATAAATAACGGGATTTTTACAACGCCAGCAATGGGCATACTGATGCCGCAGGGACCCTTTTGCAAAGAGGGCGCCGCAGGCGGCCAGAGCCTTGATCATTTCGACGTCCACATCGAGAACGAACTTGCCTTCATAGCCGGGAACGGCCTTTGTGTATCTGCCGTCCGGCCCGACCGTACCGATAGGGCCGAGACCCCAGGCGGCATATTTTTTGCAGACTTCAAAGTCTTCTTCGCCGTGATCGGGCGCCGTATGGACAAGGCCCGTGCCGGCCTCGAGCGTAACGTGGTCGCCGAGGATAACGGGAACGCGGCGCTCCGGATAGAACGGATGCAGAAAGACAAGGCCTTCTATCTGCTTTCCCGTCATAACACCGGGCAGCACTTCATACGCCGCAACCTTTGCCGCTTCCATCGTCGGCCCGACAAGCTCTTTGGCCATAAGCACCGCGGTATCTCCGACTTTAACCCAAACATATTCGATCGCCTCGTTGGCGCAAATAGCCATATTGGACGGAATAGTCCAAGGCGTCGTCGTCCAGATAAGCGCATACGCATGATCAAGGTCAAAGCCTGCCGGCGCATGTTTACCCAGGTCCGCCGCTTTGAAACGCACATAAATGGAATGTGACTTGATTTCCTTATATTCGATTTCCGCTTCCGCCAACGCCGTTTCACAATGAGGACACCAATAGACCGACTTCATGCCCTTGTAGATATAGCCGTTCTTGGCCATTTTGCCGAAAACGCCGATCTGCGCCACTTCAATATGTTTCTGCAATGTAAGGTAGGGGTGATCCCAATCCCCGAGCACACCGAAACGGATAAAATCCGCTTTCTGTTCCGTTACGCGCGCAAGAGCGTAATCATGACACCGTTTGCGTAAATCAAGAGGGGACGTATCGTGACGATCAAGACCGGTGTCCTTAATAACGGCATGTTCAATCGGCAGGCCGTGTGTATCCCAGCCGGGAACATATTTCGTGTAGAAGCCCTGCTGCGTTTTATACTTTAAAATAATATCCTTCAATACTTTGTTCAGGGCGTGGCCGATATGCAGCTTACCGTTGGCATAAGGAGGCCCGTCATGGAGAATAAACTTCTGCGCGCCGTTTCTCTTTTCGAGACGCTTATGATAGATATCATGCTCCTGCCAAAATGTTAAAAAATCCGGTTCCCGTTGCGGCAAATTACCGCGCATCGGGAATTCTGTTTCCGGAAGATGCAAGGTTTTACCATAATCCATTGTAATTCCTCCTTAAAAAAAATAACATCTTCATCCCTTAAGGGACGAAGATGTAATCACCGCGGTACCACCCTATTGGCTGCACACGCAGCCGCTCAAGACCCGTAACGGCGGTTAACCGGCAGCCGGTTCGCGGCTGCAGCTCCAAAGTGATCCGTCAGGGACTCTTCCTGCCGGTCTTCCACTGTCACCGACTCGCTGGCGAGTTGCCCGCCCTGACCGTCTTTTTCATCGTTTTGTATATATCGGTATATGTCCGTATTGTAATAGCATTTACACCCTTTGTCAAGACGTATGCTTTCTCGGACATACGCGGCCTGCCCCTGCCTAACGTCCCAGCTGTAAGGCTATATCACGGACTATGTGCTCGACGGTCAGCCCGTACCGTTCATAAAGCTCCACCAGAGGCACATAGTCGGTAAATTCTCTGCTCGCGCCGTACGTAAGCACGGTCACGGGAATGGCGCCGTAATAAGCGGCTACTTTCTCACCGAAACTGATGATGCCGTCTTCCATAGTGACGACAAGACGATGCGCCCCCACCAGCCTGTCGAGACAGGCTGTATCGATCTCCGTGAAAACACGAGGGTTGACGAGCGTCGCCGCAATACCGTACCGCTCAGCCAAAGCAGCCTGCACGCGGCGGGCCAGGTCATAGAAATTCCCCATTCCCAAAAGCGCGACTGTATTCCCTTCTTCAACAACGGCGAAAGAACGCCGGTTCGTATCGTCAAAAACGGGGCCTGCCGCATAATCACGGACATGCTGCGGTACCCGGATGACGACGGGCAGCTTCGCCTGCGTGAGCGCCCATGTGAGCATATTCGTGTAATCGGCCTTCGTCGCCGGCGCCAGGCCGAGAAGATCCGGCACCGTAGCCATCATCGCCAGATCATACATGTTAACGTGGGCCGCATCATTAGAGGAAATACCGCCGTTCGACGCAAAGTCGAGAATGACGACAGGATTGCCGTTGACGGCCACATCGAACATAAGCTGATCGTACGCCCGTTGCAAGAAGGTGCCGTAATCGAGGACGACGGGCCGGGCGCCGCCTTTGGCCAGGCCGGCCGCAAAAGTCAAGGCATGGCCTTCGGCTATGCCGACATCAATATACCGGCCGCCGAGAAGGCGGCGAAACTCACAGTCGGCCCCGACATTGAGCGGCACGGCAGGACAGATGACAACAAGTTTTTCATCTCTCTTGGCCCGCTCCAGAAGCAGCGTCTTTGTAATACCGTCATATCTCTCGGCCATAGGCGGCCTCACGACGCTTTTTGCACTGATATGATGCCATTCTTCAGGCGCACGCTCCGCCGCGGCACAGCCATTTCCCTTCCGGGTACGCACATGCACGACAACGGGCTTTGCTTTCTCCCCTGCCGTCCGGAAAGCGGCAATCAGGGCGTCCGTATCATGACCGTCATGAACGTACAGGTAGTCAAGACCGCAGGCGCGAAAAATATTATTCGCCGCTGTTCCCCGTGTATCCCGCAGTTCTTTTAAATTCCTATAAATACCGCCATGATTTTCCGCAATGGACATATCGTTATCGTTGACGACGATAATAAGCGGACAGTCCGCCTCGCCCGCATTATTCAGGCCTTCAAAGGCGGGGCCGCCGGATAAGGCGCCGTCACCGACCAGAGCAATAACATGATGCGACAGGCCGCGGACCGTCCGCGCCTTGGCCAGACCCAGAGCAAGGCCGACGGCGGTCGACGTATGGCCGACGAGGAAATGGTCGTGTTCGCTTTCAGCAGGGCTGGAATAGCCCGTGTAATCATGCCAGCGGACGGGATCAAGAAATTTCGCCTTCCGGCCGGTCAGAAGTTTATGAGTATAGCATTGGTGCGATACATCAAAGACAATTTTATCGTCAGGCGACCGGAAGACATAATGAAGAGCCACAGTCAGTTCGACCACACCTAAATTGGAGCCGAAGTGGCCGCCTTTTTCCGTTACGGCCCGTATAAGAACATCTCTGATTTCCGCACAAAGCCGCGGCAGCTCCGCCGGCGCCAGGCGTTTCAGATCAGCCGGGCTTTCTATTTCAGACAGATATGACATAGCCTCTCCTTAAACCAAGCGCTTTTTCCGCAAATTCGCTACTTTGAATATATCCGAAGGAAGAAAGGCTGTCAACATAAACGCCAAAAGAAGCGGTACCGTTTGGGGTACCGCTTCCTGCGCCGCTTTACATATGAGTTTTACAATACTGCCTTATTTCCAGTATTCAAGCCCCGTATCGTCAAGGCCGATATTCTTTGCCAGGAAGACGGGATTTTTCCCTTCTTTCCTCTGTTTTTCATAGTCTTTCATCGCTTTTACGGCCGTACTTCCCAAAACGGCACAGGCAGGGATATTGATAAAACACATGAAGGCCATAAAGATATCCGCAATATCCCAGGCTGCCGCCATGGACATTCCGGCACCGACAAAGATGATAAGGACCGCCGTTATGCGGTAGCAGGTCATAAATCCTCTGCCGGGAACGGAACCGTGTAAGAAGGTCAGGCAGTTGTCGACATAGAAGAGATTGCCGATAAGCGTGGAAAATGCAAAGAGAACCATGCAAATCGTGATGAGAAGCGGCCCGAAGGCGCCGAAATCCGCCGTAAGTGCCTGCTGTACGTAGGCGGCTCCGGCCGCCTCCTTCGTAATGGGCACGCCCGAGCAGAGACACATCATGGCAGTAGCCGTACATACGAGAAGCGTATCGATAAAAACGGAAAGCATCTGTACGAGCCCCTGCTTGACAGGATGGCTGACATCGGCCGTAGCCGCCGCGTTGGGAGCGGACCCGATACCGGCTTCATTCGAGTAGAGTCCGCGTTTTACACCTAACATAAGGCAGGATCCGGCAATGCCGCCGAAAATGGCCCGGAAGTCAAAAGCATCGGCAAAAATCATAGCGAATACGGCCGGCAAAAACGAGAGATGCGTAAAAACAATATAGAGGGCCGCTAAAATATAGATGGCGCCCATAAGCGGCACGATCCACGCAGTCGTACGGACAATGCGCTTACCGCCGCCGAGAATGCAATACCCTACGAGGACGGCCAAAACGGCGCCGATGAGCCAGGGCGTGGTCGCTTTGTCATAGAAACCGTAGACGGCGAAAGTCGATTGCAGATTGAACGATGCGAGGAGATTGAAGCCCCCGGCATACGTCAAAATCAGGAAAAACGCAAAAACCGCACCGAGAAACCTGCTGTGCAAAGCCGTTTCGATGTAATAGGCCGGACCGCCGTAGCTGTCGCCGTGATGGCCGCGGCGTTTGTAGATCTGAGCAAGCGTGCTTTCAATGAAGGCGCTGGCGCCGCCGATGAGGGCCATGATCCACATCCAAAAAACACTGCCGGGGCCGCCGAGACAGATAGCCGTGGAAATACCGATGATATTGCCTGTCCCCACACGGGAAGCCGTAGAAACCATAAGGGCCTGGAAGGACGAAATGGCTTTCTCCTGCTGCGGTTTTTCCATGACGACACGAATACTTTCGCCGAACATGCGCAGCTGAACGAAGCCTGTACGCCCGGTGAAATAAAAGCCGGCAATGACAAGAACGATGACGAGGACCGGATAGTAAAGAATACTGTCCCAATAGTCGAGTTCATTTAAAATAAGTGCAGCCATACCTGTACTCTCCTTTGATTAAAATTCGTTTTCACATATAGAAATCATAATATTTATAAATTCATTTGTCAATAATTATTCATTTTATTATCTTAAAATATTTTATATTTCCCGAATGATGACTTACATTATAAAATTTTCTGCCGAAGCGACGGACAACAATATTTTTTCCCTGTTTACATAAATATTTATGCAATTCTACACCTTGTATACAAAAACTTAACTTGGTAAGGGACTGCAATAATGGTATAGTGAAAGAAAACACATCTGAAAAAACTAATCCCCGCGAAGCTCCGTTGAAAGCCGGCGCGGTCTGACATGTTGTTCATAACGAAAATGTCAGACCCAAAAGCCGTACCGACCTTTTAAATGAATTGTATATGCTCTGAAGGAGGCTGTCTTATGTCTGATCTCGAACGTTTTGCCCTGATGATCAAAGAATCGAATAACATTGTATTCTTCGGCGGTGCCGGCGTGTCTACGGAAAGCGGTATCCCCGATTTTCGCAGCGTCGACGGTCTGTACAATCAAAAATACAAATTCCGTCCCGAAACGATTTTAAGCCATACCTTTTATGTTAATAATAAAGACGAATTCTACCGCTTCTACCGCGACAAGATGCTTTGTCTTGATGCGGCGCCCAATGCCGCCCATTTGAAACTGGCCGAGCTGGAAAGGGCAGGCAAACTGAAAGCCGTGATCACGCAAAACATCGACGGCCTGCACCAGAAGGCAGGCAGTAAAAACGTGCTGGAGCTGCACGGCAGCGTCCATCGCAACTATTGCGAGCAGTGCCGCAAGTTTTTCGATGCCGCTTATATGAAGGCATCCGCCGGTATTCCCGTTTGTGATGCCTGCGGCGGGCCGATCAAACCGGATGTGGTCCTCTACGAGGAAAGTCTCGATGACGGGGTCATCGCCGCGACGGTCCGTTATATCCGTGAAGCGGACATGCTGATCATCGGCGGTACCTCCCTTGTCGTTTATCCGGCGGCGGGGCTGGTTCATTACTACCAAGGCCGTAAACTGGTCCTCATCAACAAGGGCGCCACGGATATGGACGGCACGGCCGATTTGGTCCTGCACGAACCGATCGGCGAAGTGTTCCGCAACATAACAGTATAAACTGACTGCAAAATCTTTTCATAATATACCGAATCGCGCGGCTAATACCGCCCTGACGGCAAACCGGCGCATCAGCCGTGAAAAGAACTCATCAGGCCGGAGCTCGAATAAAAGCGTACTCCAAAAAGCGGAGGATATACCGTTTTCGGTATATCCTCCGCTTTTTATTCCGCAAAAACGGGCCGGTTGTCCTCAAACGCCTTAATCCGTGCCAACGCTTCGACGCGATATCCTTTACCTGCCAAGGCCCGCCTGCCCGGCTGGAAGGATTTTTCAACGACAATCCCTATGCCGGCTACTGTCGAACCGGCGTCTTCAACCATTTGCACCAAACCTGCGGCAGCCGCACCGCTGGCGAGGAAATCATCAATGATAAGGATCTGTTCACCTGCGGGTAAATAGTGCCTGCTTATGACGGCCGTATAAGCTTCTTCTTTCGTATACGAGTAAATTTCGGCGGTATACATGTCGTCTTTCAGGAGGAGAGATTTTTTCTTGCGCGCAAAGACAAGGGGGATACCGCCCATAGCGACAGCCGTCGCCAAGGCGACGGCTATGCCCGAGGTTTCGATGGTCACAATACGATCGATGTGAATATCGTTAAACCGCCGGGCAAATTCACGCCCCATATCCATAATAAGAGCCGCATCAATTTGATGATTGAGAAAACTGTCTATCTTTAAAATACGGTTATCTATGATCAGCCCGTCCTGCAAAATACGTTTTTTTAACTCTTCCATTCTTTTCTCCTCAAAAGAGCTTCAGAAAATTACAAGGGTCACGCCGGCACCGCCGTTTTGTGCGTCCTCCAGATGATACGACCGCACAAAGGGCAAGGTGTCCAAATAATCATGTACCTGCCTGCGCAAGGCGCCGCTGCCTTTGCCGTGAATAATACGCACGGGGCTGAAGCCTGCCGCCAGTGCCTGATCGAGGAAACGCGAAACTTCAGGAACAGCTTCGCTCCCCGTCTTGCCGATAATGTTAAGCTCCGTGGCAACGCGGCCCGTCCGCACGGGCCGGAAGGACGAAGCGGCGGCCGCCCGCCTTTCGGCCTGTTTTTCCTGCCTGACTTCCTCCAAATAAGGCGCGCTGATATCGGTAATACCGACGCGGACGGTCATTCCCCGCACCGAAACGGTAAGCCGCCTGCCCTTTATTTCTTCCACCGTGCCGAGACCGCCGAGCGAATTGATGTAAACCGTCTGGCCTGTTTTGAGTCGCTTCGGATCGACGGGATCGCGTTTCGGACCTGCCATATCGGGCAGGGATATCTGCTGAATGGCCCGACGGGCTTTATCTATGGCCTTGGCTCTCTCCCGGGCGGAGTCTTCTGCAGACTGTTGTTTCAGCTCCCGAATAATCCGTTCCGCTTCAAGGCGCAGGTTACGTTTCAGTTCCGTCGCTTCGCGGCGCCCGGCTTCGACAATATCCTGACGCCTGGAAGCGATTTTTTCTTTTTCCCTGCGCAGATCCTCTTCATGACGCTTTACAGCCGCCAGCTTTTCTTCCAGTAGGGCCTGTTCTTCGTCCATTTGCTTTACCTGGTTGTTAAGTTTCGTTAAAACGGCCTCCATATCCACGTCCTGTGCCCTGCTGCGCAACTCACGGGCTTTATCGAGAACCGGCGCCGGCATGCCGAGGCGTTCGCTGATGCTGAAGGCGTGACTGCTGCCGGCCGAGCCGATACGCAGTTTATATGTCGGCCGCAGCGTTTTCGTATCGAATTCAACATGGCCGTTTTCAATACCTGCCGTATTATACGCATAATTCTTCAGCTCATTATAATGCGTTGTCACCATAGCCAGTACACCTTTGCGGTAAAGCTCTTCCATAACGGCAATCGCCAGGGCGCCGCCTTCGGCAGGATCCGTGCCGGAACCGATTTCGTCCGCCAGGACGAGGTCTTCAGCCGTCGCATGCTTAATAATATAAACAAGTTGTTTCATATGACTTGAGAAGGTGCTGAGATCTTGGGCAATATCCTGTTCGTCACCGATATCGGCAAAAATATCGCCGAAAACGGGTAATTCCGACCCGTCCCGTACGGGAAGAAAAAGACCGGCCTGGTGCATGAGCGCCAGAAGGCCGAGAGTCTTCATGGAAACGGTCTTTCCTCCCGTATTGGAGCCCGTAATGAGGAGAATACGATACTCCCCGCCCAGAATAATCGTGTTGGAGACAACTTTATCCGCAGGAATGAGCGGATGGCGCGCATCGTAGAGTTTTATCACACGGTTCTGCGAAATAAGCGGCCGCGTTGCCTTCATTTGTAAAGCCAAGCGCGCCTTCGTGAATGCGAATTCCAGGGCGCCGACAAGAAGCGTGCTTTCCATAAGGCCTTCATAGTTTCCTGCGACAAGGGCCGTAAGGCGCCGGAAGATACGCTCAATTTCTTTCGCTTCACCGAGCCGTGCCGCCTGCAAGTCGTTATCGGCCTCGACTATGGCAAGCGGTTCTACATAAAGGGTCGCGCCGCTGGCGGACATATCATGGACAATGCCGGGAAAGGCGTGCCTGTATTCTTGTTTAACAGGAATAACGCTGCGGTTATTACGAATCGTAACAAGTGTATCCTGGAAATATTTCTGATATTCTTTATTAGCCAGAATAGTGTTGATATATCGTTTCGTCTGCCGTTCAAGCTCCGTAATCCTGCCGCGGAGACGTAAAAGTTCGGCCGATGCATTATCGCGAATTTGATGTTCTTCATTGAAAACGGAGGTAAATTTACGTTCCAAGAAAGAAAAGTCGCCGATAGCCGCAGCCTTCTCCGCCAACTGCGGATAGTCGCCGTACCTGGGCGCAAAAAACTCTTTGACCTCCCTGTAACGCCGTATATTTTCCCAGACGGCAAGGCACTCGTCGCCCTCAAGGGCGATATCGCGTTTCGCCTTTTCCAGGTACGGGCGCACATCGGCAATCCCTCCCAGGGGCACCGGGCCTTCCCGTTCTGAACAGATAACGGCTTCTTCCGTATCATTCAGGCTCCGCACGAGGTCTTTTTCATCATTATAAGGCTTTAATTTTCCCGCCAATTCTCTGGACAGCCGTGACGGCGCCAGGCAAACGAGCATATCCCGAATTTCATTGAAACCGAGAATACGCATACTCCGTTTATTCATACAATCTCCTATTTCTCAATAATTCCGTCAGGTACGAATAACGGTTTTATTATAACACAGAAAAGGACGGATTATGAGGGTAAATCCTCCGTCCGCCCTTATTTACAGCCTGTTATCTTATACTTTCCAGCCGGGATACTGTACGGCAAAATCATGATACCGCATGACCTCATGCTTCGTCCGTGCGACAGCCGCATCGTCAAGTTCCCGGACAAAACGCGCGGGACTGCCGAAAATGAGCGACCTGTCGGCAATACGTTTGCCTTGAGGCAAAACCGAACCGGCACCGACGATACAGCCGGCGCCGATATCCGTCTGCACGGAAATGCAGGAACTCATGCCGATGAGCGTGCAGGTGCCGATGCGTATGCCGTGAATCATCGAGTTGTGCCCGATAAGGACATAGGACTCAATGCATAAAGGCGTATCCAGATCGGCGTGAACCGTCGAATTATCCTGTATGTTCGTATATGCACCGATATAAATAGGCGCAAAATCACCGCGAACGACCGTATTCGGCCAGATACTGACGCCTTCGTCAACGGTAACATCGCCGATAAGAACAGCCGTAGGCGCAATAATCGCAGATTCATGGATCCGCGGGGTCTTGCCGTTAAAACTTTCTATATAAGCCATTGTCCATACCTCCGGATACCCGTAATATTATATTATTATATCATTCCGTTACGCTCCCGTGTATGCCTAACTTATATAAATGAATATGCAGGTTGCTTTTTATGTATTCTTCGAAAAATATACTTATAGAGTATTGATTTATTTTTCATTTCAGACTATACTTTAGTTAACGGATAATAATTATTGATTGTCTTGTCCGAGTGGATACATACCTATACATATATTGACCGGAGGTGGTTACTATGAACGTTTATGATTTTAAAGTAAAAAATATTAAAGGCGAAGACGTTTCTCTTGCCGATTATAAAGGCAAGGTAATTCTTATCGTCAATACGGCCAGTAAATGCGGCTTTACGCCGCAGTACGAAGGCCTCGAAGCACTTTATAAAAAATATCGGGACCGGGGTTTTGTCATTCTCGGCTTCCCGTCCAATCAGTTCCTTGCACAGGAACCGGGCAGTAACGACGAAGTTCAGTCATTCTGCAAATTGAATTACGGCGTGACCTTCCCGCTCTTCGCCAAAGTCGATGTGCGGGGTAACGGTGCGGATCCCCTCTTCAGCTATTTAAGTGACGCCGCTCCTTTTGCAGGCTATGAGCTCGATAAAGAAGCCGGCAAGTTGATCAAACAGGTAGTCAGCGAGCATTATCCTGACAATCTTGAAGGAAACGGCATTAAATGGAACTTTACAAAATTTCTCATCAGTCGTGACGGCAGTCAGGTTACGCGCTTTGAATCAAGCGTAACGCCGGAAGAATTGGAACCGGCAGTAAAAGCGGCATTGTAAGACGGCTTATAACTATAGAAAGCAGGTGATATCTGATGAAAAACTACGTACAAGACTCATACAATTTGTATATCGGCGGTCAATGGGTACCGTCAAGCGACGGCAAGACATTCAACGAATATAATCCGTCAAACGGGGAACTGCTCTCCATTGTAGCGGAAGCTACAAAAGAAGATGTGGACAAAGCCGTACAAGCGGCTGCAAAAGCCCTGACCGCATGGAAGCACACATCTCTTATTGAACGACAGAATTTATTGCTCCGGATCGCCGACATCATCGACGCCAATGCCGAACATCTGGCTATGGTGGAAACTCTTGACAACGGCAAACCGCTCCGCGAAACACGGGCGGTCGACATCGCTCTCGGCGCCGATCACTTCCGTTACTTTGCGGGCGCCGTCCGCACACAGGAAGGCCGTGCCGTTATGCTTGACGACAAGACGCTCAGTCTGGTCGTTCACGAGCCGATCGGCGTTGTCGGGCAGATCGTGCCGTGGAACTTCCCTTTCCTTATGGCGGCATGGAAACTGGCGCCCGTCCTGGCGGCAGGTTGTACGACCGTCCTCAAACCGTCGAGTACGACATCTCTCAGTGTTCTCGAACTGATGCGCCTCATCGGCGATATCATACCGGCAGGGGTTGTCAATATCATTACCGGCAGCGGTTCCCGCACGGGCCAGTACCTTCTCGACCATCCGGACGTACAGAAGCTCGCCTTCACAGGCTCGACGGAAATCGGCTACAGCGTGTACAAAGCGGCACAGGAAAAATTGGTTCCCGCAACCCTTGAACTGGGCGGCAAGTCGGCAAATATCTTCTTCGACGATTGCAAGTGGGATATGGCAATGGACGGCGCCCAGCTGGGCATTCTCTTTAACCAGGGACAAGTATGCTGCGCCGGTTCACGTATCTTCGTACAGGAAGGTATTTACGACAAGTTCGTCCATGATTTGGCGGAACGCTTCAATCGCGTAAAAGTCGGCCTTCCCTGGGAAGAAGGCGTGCAGATGGGCGCTCAAATTGACGGCAAGCAGGTACAGAAAATTCTCGACTACGTTGAGATCGGGAAGAAAGAAGGAGCCCGTCTCGTTTGCGGCGGCGAAAAAATCACTTCCGGCGGTCTGGAAAAAGGCAACTTCGTCCGCCCGACAATCTTCACCGACGTAACCAACGATATGCGGATTGCCCGTGAAGAAATCTTCGGTCCCGTCGTCTGCATCATCAAATTCAAGACGGAAGAAGAAGTTATCGCAATGGCCAATGACAGCGAATACGGCCTCGGCGGCGCCGTCTGGACACGCGATATCAACAGGGCCCTGCGCGTGGCAAATGCCGTAGAAACGGGCCGTATGTGGGTGAACACGTACAACACGATTCCCGCAGGCGCCCCCTTCGGCGGCTACAAGCAATCAGGAATCGGCCGCGAAACGGATAAGACGACGCTTGAGCACTACACGCAAACAAAGAATATTTATATCAATATAGCCGAAGCTCCTACGGGTTTATACGAAAGTTAAGCCCCTGAGCCGATTCTGAAAAGAGGTCCCGTATATGCGGGACCTCTCTTTTATTGCCTGTCTTCTTTTATTTCCAGCGACTGTACGGTTTCGCCGTCGGGTGCAAAAATAACGCGGCCTTTAATACGTTCTCCCTTAATAAGCCTAGGCAGCCACACTCGATCGCTCTGCCACATCCGGTCATACGGCAGTTGATCAACCGCAAAAAATCGGGGTTCCATTTCTTCCGACTCGGTAGCATTCCCGGTCCACGTTTTTACAAAATAAATGTATGTAATATGGTCGGCTGCCGGTGCGGCAGTAAAGTGAAAATCAAGAAATCCCATATACTCCAGCGCTTCCGGTTCGGCAAGGAGAGATACCTCTTCATAAAGCTCCCGTACCGCACATTCACGGAAGGATTCGCCGGGCTCCAGCTTACCGCCGAAACCGTTCCATTTACCGTTGCCGAAACCGCGTTTCTTACACCCCAAAAGAAGCCTGCCGTCCGCCGCGACGGGAAAACATAACGTGGTCGGTCTCATGAAAATATCTCCCTATTTAGAATTAACCTGTCTGAAGTATTCATGTTCCTGCCGCAGTTCGTAAAGGACGGTGTAAATATTCCAGGTAATATTATTCGGCGTGAGCATTGCCTTCAAGGGAATATGTTTCAGCTTTCCCCGTTTAATCGCTTCAAGGAGCTCATGGGCCGCCGCCCTGTCAAAGCCGCAGAGAATAATTGCTTCCTGTGTAACCGGTTCCGTTCCTTCCGGAATACCTTGCCCTTCTTCCGTGCTTTCCTGTCCGAGGCCGTGGATTTCGGCAACTTCCTCTTCCGTAAGCCCCAAGAGTTCGCCGACGGTCTTATTTTTTTCCTCTTCCGTTACGGCTTTGACATTAGCCTGCGCGATCAGACTGACATGTTTTAACAGCCGCAACCTGTCTGTACCGAAATTAACGGCCAGTACGGTTCTGTATGCCATAATCTTACTCCTTTGCTTAAAAGGAAAAGCGTTGCAGTCGCCCGCAACGCTTCAAGCCGCAATACACATGCATTGCAGCAGGGATTTCCTTATACCAGTTCAATGATAACCATCGGAGCGGCGTCGCCCTGACGGACACCGGTCTTGATAATGCGCGTATATCCGCCCTGGCGGTCTTTATACTTCGGCGCCACTTCATCAAAGAGTTTCTTTACTACATCTTTATCCATCATGTATGCCAGTGCCTGACGACGTGCGTGCAGGTCGCCGCGTTTAGCAAGGGTCAGCATTTTTTCCGCGATTTTACGGAGTTCCTTCGCCTTAGCTTCCGTCGTTTCGATGCGTTCATACCGGAATAAAGAGGTAACAATGCCGCGTAATAGCGCTTTACGGGCAGAGCTGTCGCGTCCTAACTTTCTATAAGACATCGTTCATCCTCCTTTGCTATTCATCATTGGACTTCAACTCATGGCCGAAGTCTCTGAGTTTAACAATAATCTCATCAACCGATTTTCTGCCGAGGTTACGGATTTTTGAAAGATCCGTTTCCGTATGGGCAACCAAATCACCGATTGTATAAATATTGGCACGTTTCAAGCAGTTCGAAGCGCGGACGGACAATTGGAGAAGATCAATGGACTCATCCGTCTCGCCTTCCGCTCTGCCGGATCCTTCGGCACCTTCCGCGTCTTCTTCGCTGCTGTCACGGACGAAAACACCTTCCTGCAGTTTATCGTCCGTCGTAGCCAGTTTTTTGAATTCGTCCAAATAGCTCGACATGATGTTGGCCGCCGTTGCCAATGCATCGGCTGCCGTAATGCTGCCGTCTGTCTGAACTTCCATGGTCAACGAATCGTAATCCATTTCGTTGCCTACCCGAACATTTTCCACTTCATATTTGGCCCGCAATGTGGGCGAAAAGATGGAGTCGATGGGAATGACGCCGATAACGTCCGTTTCCTTCTTATTCTTGGCGGAAGGGATGTACCCCTTGCCTCTTTCGATATGGCAATGCATACGAATGTGGGCATCTTCATCAAGTGTCGCAATATGAAGGGCCGGGTTCAAAATTTCTATGTCTGAGTTTACGTTGAGGTCTGCAGCCGTGAAATCGCATTCTCCCGAAATATCAACAATAATATCGGCTTCCGTTATTTCCTTTGTATTAAACTTCATGCGAACCTGCTTGAGGTTCAGGATGATTTCGGAAACGTCTTCCCGTACGCCGGGTATCGTAGTAAATTCATGAAGAACACCGTCGATTTTAATCGACGTAACAGCCACGCCTTCAAGAGAAGATAAGAGAACACGTCGTAAACTGTTCCCCAAGGTGATTCCATAGCCTCGATCAAGAGGCTTGCATACGAATTTTCCAAAGTTTACATCATTGGTCTCAACGGATGTCACTTTAAATATATTCTCATTACTCATTGTGGAAAATCCTCCTATTCCAGAATCAAAATCAATTGCCTCAAGGCCATCGATTATACACGTCTCCGTTTAGGCGGACGGCAGCCGTTATGCGGAATAGGGGTAACATCTTTAATGGAATTAACTTCCAAACCGGCTGCCTGCAGAGCGCGGATTGCGGCTTCACGGCCGGAACCGGGGCCTTTTACGAATACTTCCACCTGACGGAGGCCATGTTCCATAGCAGCTTTTGCAGCCTGTTCAGCGGCCATCTGAGCAGCGAAAGGCGTGCTTTTACGGGAGCCGCGGAAGCCGAGGCCGCCTGCACTTGCCCAGGAAAGAGCATTGCCTTTGGTATCGCTGATCGTGACGATTGTATTATTGAACGTAGACCGGATATGCGCAGCGCCGGATTCTACATGCTTCTTTTCTTTTCTTTTGTTGCTTCTTACATTGTTCTTAGCCAAAATCGATTCCCTCCTTACTTAGAAATATTATTTTTTCTTCCCTGCAATTGCTTTTCTCGGCCCCTTACGGGTGCGTGCATTCGTTTTTGTGCGCTGCCCGCGAAGGGGAAGACCCGAACGATGCCGCTTGCCGCGATAAGAGTTAATTTCGATGAGCCGTTTAATGTTAAGAGCCGTTTCACGGCGGAGATCGCCTTCCACTTTATACTCTTCACCGATTGTTTCACGGATTTTCTGCACTTCGTTTTCCGTCAAATCACGAACGCGTGTATCCGGGTTGATGCCCGTCTTCGCAAGAATTTTCTGAGAAGAGGAAAGACCGATACCGAAAATATATGTTAACCCAATTTCAACTCGTTTGTCGCGCGGTAAATCCACGCCGGCTATACGTGCCATCTATTCATTCACCTCCGGACGATTATCCTTGTTTTTGTTTATGTTTCGGATTTTCGCAAATAACCATTACACGGCCTTTGCGCTTGATGATTTTGCATTTATCGCAAATCTTTTTTACTGACGGTTTTACTTTCATAATTACCTCCTACGCAAAGCTACTTGAAGCGATATGTAATCCGACCGCGGCTCAGGTCATAGGGCGTAAGCTCCATGGTCACTCTGTCGCCGGGTAGAATACGGATGAAATTCATGCGCATCTTACCGGAAACATGAGCCAGAATAATGTGGTCGTTTTCCAATTTCACCTTAAACATGGCGTTCGGTAATGCTTCAACAACAACGCCTTCAACTTCAATAACATCTTCCTTAGACATGTATTAATCCTCCCCGGTCAAAATCCGTCTCGTCCTGCTTACCAGTTCACGTATCATCAGATCCGAACTGCAGGCGGTGCAACCCGCGCTCGATCCCAAAGGCTTAAGGTGGCGGCAGTTTTTACGTTTCGCCTTTCTCAATGTCCGGCGTCTGCCGTCGGCAACGTGTACGAAGGGAAATTTATCTTCCGCCGTTACTACATAAATCATGCCTTTATCTCTGCCTGCCAGACTGAGAACCGCCGTGCCGACAGGAATACGAACCGTATCCATTATGACGGTAAGGTCAGGATTTCCGGACCGTGATCGGTAATGGCGACGGTATGCTCAAAATGGGCTGCCGGTTTTTTATCCTGTGTAATAACGGTCCAGCCGTTATCCAGCTGGCGTACCTTTTCCGTACCCATGTTGATCATCGGTTCGATGGCCAGCACCATACCTTCTTCCAGGACAACACCGTGTCCCGCCCTGCCGTAGTTCGGCACTTCCGGTTCTTCATGCATATCAGCCCCGATACCGTGACCCACATAATCGCGAACAACACCGTACCCGAAGGATTCGGCATAACTTTGAACGGCATGACCGATGTCACCCATATGTTTTCCGGCTACGGCCTGTTCAATGCCCTTGTAAAGGCACTCTTCCGTAACCTGTAATAACTTGAGCGTATCGGGCGCCACATCTCCGACAGGAATCGTTACCGTTGAATCGCCGTGATAGCCGTCTTTATTTACAACCAAATCAACGCTGATTATATCGCCGTCGTGCAGTTTCCGGTGTCCCGGAATGCCGTGGACAACTTCTTCATTGACACTGGCACAAATGGTTGCCGGGAAACCGTAGTAGCCTTTGCAACTCGGCAAAGCCCCCCGGCTGCGGATATATTCTTCACAGCGACGATCCAATTCACCCGTCGTCACACCCGGTTTGGCAAGCTCCCTCATCAGGAGGAGAGCCTCTGCCGTAATGCGGCCGGCAGCACGGATATACTCGATCTCGCGTTTAGACTTTAATATAATCATCTTTATTTGCCCTTTGCAAGACTCGCCACAATAGCATTGAATACGGCGTCCATATCCTGCCGGCCGTCCACCTCGATATAGAGATTCGAGTTTTTATAGTAGTCAATCAAGGGCTTGGTCTGTGCGGCATAGACGGAAAGGCGTTTCTTAACCGTTTCCATCTTGTCGTCGTCGCGCTGATACAATTCACCGCCGTCTTTATCGCAAACACCCTTCTTTTCGGGCGGTTTGGATGTAAGGTGATACGTTGCGCCGCAAGTGCGGCAAATCAGGCGACCTGTCGTGCGTCTGACCAGTTCTTCATCAGGGACGGCAATGTTGATAACGCCGTCCAGCTTGATCCCGAGATCACGCAGGATGGCATCCAACGATACGGCCTGTGACGTCGTACGCGGAAATCCGTCAAGAATAAACCCCTTTTTGCAGTCGTCTTTAGCCAAACGTTCCCTGACGATACCGATTGTCACGGCATCAGGTACCAGCTGGCCGTTATCCATATATTTCTTGGCTTCCAGTCCGAGAGGCGTCTGTTCCTTTACTGCCGCACGGAACATATCGCCCGTGGAGATCTGAGGGATATTGTATTTTTCAATCAATCGTTCGGCCTGCGTACCCTTACCGGCACCGGGAGGGCCCATTAACAGAATATACACTCAAACTGCCTCCTTCTATTTTACAAAGCCTTGATACTGTTTATTCAATACCAACGATTCAGCCTGCTTCATCGTATCGATAGCAACCCCGACAACAATGAGAACTGCCGTACCGCCGAAGTAGACGCCCTGAATGCCCGTAATCCAGCCGATAAAATTCGGAAGGATTGCCACGAAAGCAAGGAAAATCGCGCCTGCCAAGGTAATGCGCGTCATAATTCTGTCAATATACTTCGCTGTCGGCAGCCCCGGGCGAATACCGGGAATAAAACCGCCGTATTTCTGCATGTTTTCCGTCATCTGCGGGATGTTTAAGGAAATTGCAGTATAGAAGTATGTAAAGAATATAATCAATACGGCATAGGCGACGGTATTGCCGATCGTCCCCCAGCCGAATACCTGAGCCAGCCACTGAATGGTGTCATTCCGGATGAACTGAGCGACCGTAATCGGGAACATCAACACGGAAGACGCGAAGATGATAGGGATAACGCCCGCCTGATTCACTTTCAGCGGAATGTGGGTCGAATGGCCGCCATACATTTTGCGGCCGACGACGCGTTTTGCATAGTGCACCTGAATGCGTCTCTGCCCCTGCGTCACTTCAATGACGATGACAATCATAAAGAGAGCAATCAAGGCAAACAGCACAGCCTGGAAGATATTAATCGTCCCGGCCTGTACGTATTGATACAGCGTATTCACGCCGTTCGGGAAACGAGCGACGATACCGGCGAAGATAATCAGGGAAATACCGTTGCCGATGCCGCCCGCCGTAATCTGATCACCGAGCCACATGAGAAAACACGTACCCGCCGTCAGTATAATGGCTACCATGAGAACCATGGACCAGCTGTTATCGATCAGGGCATTATTGGCCTTGAGCGCATAACTCATGGCAAAGGCCTGAATGAAGCCGAGAATAACGGTCCCGTAGCGAGTGACTTTCTGAATCTTATCGCGGCCGTCCTGATTGTCTTTCGACCATTGTTCAAAAGTGGGCACAACCGCTGTGAGCAGCTGCATAATAATCGATGCGTTGATATACGGCGTAATGCTCATTGCCAAAACGGAGAACTTGGAAAGCGCACCGCCGGAGAACAAGTCCAACAGGCCGAACAGATTGCCGCTGTTAAAAAGACTTTCAATTGCCGTCGCATCTACGCCCGGTACGGGAATATGCACGCCCAACCGGAAGATGATAAACATGATTAAGGTGAATACCGCACGCTTGCGGAATTCAGGAACGTTCAGAACATTCTGAATACTTTCTAGCACCTTAAACCACCTCTACTTTACCACCGGCCGCTTCGATTTTCTGCTGTGCAGACTTGGTAAAGCCCTGAGCCACAACGGTAAGTTTTCTTTCGAGCTCGCCGTTGCCCAGGATACGAACGCCGTCGCGGACATTCTTTAAAATGCCGGCTTCAACGAGTACAACCGGATCGACGGTTGTGCCGTCTTCAAAGCGATTCAATACGGAAACGTTGACTTCCGCATATTCTTTACCCCAAATATTTTTAAAACCGCGTTTCGGAAGCAACCGGTACAAAGGCATCTGACCGCCTTCAAAACCCGGACGCACACCGCCGCCGCTGCGGGATTTCTGACCTTTCATGCCTCTGCCGGCGGTTTTGCCGTTACCGGAGCCGATACCGCGGCCCACGCGATTACGTTTTTTCTTGGAACCGGGAATAATGCTCATTTCATGAAGTTTCAATTCAGCGCACCTCCTTTGTATTATATTTCTTCCACTTTAACCATGTGTCTCACTTTGTGGAGCATCCCCTTGATCTGAGGGGTAACTTCCTTGACAACACTGGAGTTTGTTTTATGCAAGCCGAGCGCAACGACAGTCGCGCGCTGATCCTGCGGGCGCCCTGCCAAGCTGCGGACAAGCGTAACTTTAACTTGTGCCATTATGTCTCTCCTCCTTATTAACCGTAAATTTCTTCTACAGTCTTACCGCGGAGTTCCGCCACTTTCTTAACGTCCTTCAACTGGCTCAGTCCTTTGATAGTGGCGCGGACCATGTTGTTAGGGTTGGAAGAACCGAGAGACTTGGTGAGGATATTACGAACGCCGGCCAATTCCAATACGGCGCGAACGGGGCCGCCGGCAATAACGCCGGTACCTTCTGCGGCAGGTTTCAGCAAAACTTTGCCGGCGCCGAAAATGCCCGTCGTCTGATACGGAATGGAACCGTTCTTCAAATTTACTGTAACTAAATTCTTCTTCGCGTCTTCAACGCCCTTGCGAATCGCTTCGGGAACTTCGCCCGCTTTACCCAATCCTGCGCCTACGCGGCCGTTGCCGTCGCCGACAACCACCAGGGCACTGAAGGAAAAACGACGGCCGCCCTTAACTACCTTAGCAACACGGTTGATGAATACGACGTTTTCTTGTAACTCAAGACCTGTATGGTCAACTCTTGCCATGTATTATTTCCTCCCTGATTAGAATTTCAAGCCGGCTTCGCGAGCCGCTTCGGCCAATGCCGCTACACGACCGTGATAGATGTAGCCGCCGCGGTCGAATACTACGGTCGTAATACCTTTTGCGACTGCCCGTTCCGCAACCAATTTACCGACCAGTCCGGCGCCTTCTTTATTGCCACCGTTAGCCCGGCCTTTCAATTCTTTGTCCAATGTGCTGGCGGATACCAGCGTTTCGCCCTTAACATCATCGATCACTTGCGCGTAAATATTGTTAAGACTGCGGAATACATTCAAACGCGGACGTTCGGCCGTACCGTTTATATGCTTGCGCAAACGCCAGTGACGTTTTACGCGAATCGCATTCTTACTGGATTTCAAGGAATTTCACTCCTTTCTATAGTAGCGAATTATTATTTCTTCGTACCGGCTTTGCCGGCTTTGCGACGTACATGTTCATCGGCATAGCGGATACCTTTTCCCTTATACGGTTCAGGCAAACGATAACTGCGGATCTTAGCCGCAAATTCGCCGACATGCTCGTTGTTTGCACCGGAAACGACGATCTGCGTTGCACTCGGGCATTCAAGCGTCACGCCTTCGGGAGCTTCAAGCTCAAGCGGATGTGAAAAGCCGAGTGTCAAAGCCAGTTTCTTCCCCTTCATCTGCGCTCTGTACCCGACGCCGACAATTTCCAATTCCTTTTTGAAGCCTTCCGTTACGCCTTTTACCATATTGGCAACAAGGGCCCGCGTAAGGCCGTGAAGAGCACGGTGATTTTTTTCATCGGACGGGCGTTCTACTGTAAGAACGTTATCCTGTACTGTTACTTTCATATCCCGGTGGAGCGTACGGGTGAGTTCGCCGTTCGGTCCTTTGACTGTAATAACCGGACCGTCAAATTTAACCGTTACGCCGGCCGGGATATCAATAGGCATTCTACCTACTCGTGACATATTGACACCTCCAAATTTACCAGACGTAAGCGATGACTTCGCCGCCCAACCCTAATTTACGAGCCGTTTTATCACTCATTACGCCCTGAGACGTAGAGATTACGGCAATACCTAAGCCGCCGAGTACGCGGGGAAGTTCTTCCTTCTTGGCGTAAACGCGCAGGCCCGGTTTTGAGATTCTCTTGATGCCGCTGATTACTTTTTCTTTATTGGAACCGTATTTCAAGCTGACTTTCAATGTTTTGCCTTCGTTTACGGATTCAAAATTCTTAATGAAGCCTTCTTCTTTCAGGATATTAAGCACTGCTGCTTTTACCGTAGAAGCGGGCATTTCTACTTTTTCGTGATATGCCGAATTGGCATTACGGATGCGCGTAAGCATATCCGCAATCGGATCGGACATGGACATGTGTAAAAACCTCCCTTCGTTTATAGGTTACCAGCTGGCTTTACGAACGCCAGGAATCTGACCTTTATAAGCCAAATCACGGAATGTAATACGGCTGACGCCGAATTTACGCATATAGCCGTGAGGACGCCCCGTCACTTTGCAACGATTGTGCAAACGAACCGGAGAGGCATTGGCCGGTAACCGGGAAAGCGCCGCATAGTCGCCTTTGGCTTTCAATTCAGCACGAAGCGCCGCATATTTGGCTACCATTTTTTCGCGTTTCTTTTCGCGTTCAAGCATCGATTTCTTTGCCATCTATGATTTCCTCCTTATTGCTGTTTTTCAAAAGGCATACCCATCAACGCCAACATATCACGGCTTTCTTCATCGTTCTTTGCCGTCGTTACGATGGTAATATCCATGCCGCGAGCTTTGTCAATCTTATCGTATTCAATTTCCGGGAAGATCAACTGTTCTTTCAAGCCGAGCGTATAGTTGCCGCGGCCGTCGAAGCCCGAAAGGCTGATCCCGTGGAAATCACGGACACGGGGTAATGCCAAATTCATCAATTTATCCAGGAATTCATACATGCGCTGCCCGCGAAGCGTAACCTTGCAGCCTAAATTCATACCTTCACGAACCTTAAACGCCGCGATGGATTTTTTCGCCTTTGTAATAATCGGCTTTTGTCCGGAAATTATCGTCATATCGCCGACAGCCGCATCCAACGCCTTGGAATTCGTAACGGCTTCCCCGACCGCCATATTGATTACGATCTTGGTAACCTTCGGAATCTGCATTATATTTTTGTAATTATATTTTTCCTGTAACCCTTTCACCACTTCGGAAAGGTATTTGTCTTTTAATCTGGACACTCTCAAGGCCCTCCCTTCGTATTAGATAGCTTTGCCGCTTTTAACCGCCGTGCGTACTTTCGTACCGTCCGCCTGGACAACCGTTCTTATACGAGTCGGTTTGCCGCTTTCAGGATCGACGAGCATGACGTTGGAAACGTGAATGGGAGCTTCCTTCGTGATAATACCGCCTTGAGGATTGTTCTGACTCGGTTTTGTGTGGCGTTTAACCTGGTTAAGACCTTCCACGACAACGCGCTCCTTCTTCGGATACGCCGCAAGGACTTTACCTTTTTTGCCTTTATCTTTGCCTGCGATGATGATTACCGTATCACCGGTTTTGATATGCATTTTTCCCATATTAGAACACCTCCTCCGCTTATAATACTTCCGGAGCCAGGGAAATGATCTTCATGAAATCTTTTTCACGCAGCTCTCTGGCAACCGGCCCGAATATACGAGTACCCTTGGGGCTCTTATCCGTATTAATTACGACCGCTGCATTTTCATCGAAACGGATATACGATCCGTCGGCACGGCGCAATCCTTTCTTTGAACGAACAATAACAGCCTTAACGACATCGCCTTTCTTGACAACGCCCCCGGGTGTTGCATCTTTGACAGTCGCAGTGATAACATCACCGATATTGCCGTATTTGCGATACGAGCCGCCCATGACCTGGATGCACAATACTTTTTTGGCACCGGTGTTATCGGCAACATTCAACATCGTTTCTTGCTGAATCATGGCTTAACCTCCTAATTAATCAAAGCTTATCGAGCTTTTTCTACTACAGTCACGACTCTCCAGTGCTTCTGTTTGGACAGGGGACGTGTTTCTTCAATGCGTACGATATCGCCAACGCGGCATTCGTTGTTTTCATCATGTGCCTTGAATTTTACGGTCGAAATAATAGGCTTTTTATAAAGCTTATCCGGTTTCTTATATTCAACCGCTACAACGACGGTTTTATCCATTTTGTCGCTGACAACTTTCCCTACGCGGACTTTCCGTTCATTTCTTTCCATCTGTATATGTGACCTCCTTTTAGATTCCGATTATCTTTACTTATGCGCGCAATTCCGCTTCACGCTGCACCGTCTTGATGCGGGCAATCGTTTTTTTAACTTCGCGGATGCGCATAGGATTTTCTAATTGGCCGGTCGCATGCTGAAAACGGAGGTTAAACAATTCTTCTTTAAGGCTGATCACCTTTTCGTCCATTTCGGCAGCACTCAGAGCACGGATTTCTTTAACCTTCATTTTGTTCACCACCTAATTCCTGACCTTTAATAACGAACTTCGTCTTAATCGGCAGCTTATGGCCTGCAAGACGCATAGCTTCACGGGCAACAGTCGGGTTTACGCCGCCCATTTCAAAAAGCACGCGGCCCGGCTTAACAACGGCTACCCAGTATTCAGGCGAACCCTTACCGGAACCCATACGTGTTTCAGCCGGCTTCGCCGTGACCGGTTTATCCGGGAAAATTTTGATCCATACTTTACCGCCGCGTTTAATATAACGGGTCATTGCGATACGGGCCGCTTCGATCTGACGGTTCGTAATCCAAGCCGGTTCCAACGCAACTAAACCGTAATCGCCGTGCGCCACTTTATTACCGCGCTGAGCTGTACCTTTCATGCGGCCGCGGAACTGTTTACGATGCTTTACTCGTTTCGGAATTAACATTACTTAGCACTCCCTTCGCGTTTATTCTGCGGGCCCTTTTTAGCTTCCGGCAAAATTTCGCCTTTATAGATCCAGCATTTGACACCTATGCAGCCGTACGTTGTATGTGCTTCCGCCGTACCGTAATCAATATCGGCACGAAGCGTGTGCAGGGGGATAGAGCCGTCACGAACGCTTTCACTGCGTGCAATTTCAGCACCGCCGAGACGGCCGGAGCACATAATCTTAATGCCCTGCGCACCCATCCGCATAGTACGGCCTATGCTCTGTTTCATAGCGCGGCGGAACCCGATACGCCGTTCAAGCTGGCCGGCTACGTTTTCGGCTACGAGTGTAGCATCCAATTCGGACTGTTTAATCTCAGCAATATTGACGTCAACAGTTTTATCTGTAAAGCGTTTCAGCGCTTTTTTAATATCTTCAATCCCGGCGCCGCCGCGGCCGATTACCATACCGGGTTTGGCCGTATGGATGATTAATTTGATTCTCTTGGCGGAACGCTCGATTTCAATACGAGAAACGCCTGCAATATAGAGCTGTTTTTTTAAGAATTCACGGATTTTTACGTCTTCATTCAAAAGTGCCGCATAATCCTTTTCGGCATACCATTTGGCATCCCAAGGTTTTACAACGCCGACACGAAACCCATGGGCATTTACTTTTTGACCCACTGCTTTTCCCTCCTTACGCCCTTTCTTTTACTACTACAGTCACGTGACTGGATTTTTTAAGAATTTTAAATGCCTGGCCGCGGCTACGCGGGTGGATACGTTTCATTGTCGAGTCCTGATCAACGAAAATCTCCGAAATATACAACGCGTCGACATTCATGTCATTATTGTGTTCCGCGTTGGCTGCTGCGGAGCGGATAACCTTTTCTACAACCTTGGAGCCTACTTTCGGAGTAAACTTCAGGATCGACATGGCTTCGCTCACATTCTTTCCCCGGACCAAATCGACTACGATGCGGATTTTACGGGGAGCGATACGGACGTGCTTAGCAATTGCTCTTGCCTCCATCTCTTGTTACCTCCCTTATTTTGTAACTTTTTCCGATTTAGCGTGGCCCTTAAATGTGCGGGTAGGTGCAAATTCACCCAATTTATGACCAACCATATCTTCTGTAACATATACGGGCACATGTTTACGGCCATCGTGAACGGCGATCGTATGTCCGACAAAATTCGGCAGAATCGTAGATGCACGAGACCATGTTTTTACTACTTTCTTTTCATTGGCTTCATTCATGGCTTCAATCTTCTTGACAAGATGCGACGCGACGAACGGGCCCTTTTTTACGGATCTGGACACTTAGATATCTCCTTTCACGACTTATTTGCGTCTTTTCACAATAAATTTATTGGAAATTTTCTTCCTGGCACGTGTCTTCACGCCGTAAGCAGGTTTGCCCCAGGGAGTGACCGGCCGTTTTCTACCGACAGGGGACTTGCCTTCACCGCCGCCGTGAGGATGGTCACACGGGTTCATTACAACACCGCGGTTGCCCGGTCGCACGCCCAACCAACGGTTGCGGCCCGCTTTGCCGATTGAGATATTTTCATGATCCGGGTTGCTGACTACACCGATGGTGGCACGGCAGTTTACATGAACCTGACGCAATTCTCCGGAAGGGAGACGAAGCAAGGCATAATTGCCCTCTTTAGCGATAAGCTGTGCCGAGGAGCCCGCAGAGCGGACAAGCTGTGCGCCCTTACCGATTTTTAATTCCACATTGTGTACGATCGTACCGAGGGGAATACGCCCTAAAGGCAATGCATTACCGATTTTTATATCCGATTCGGGGCCGCTTACGATTACAGTACCGACTGTAAGGCCGTGCGGCGCAATGATATATTTCTTTTCGCCGTCTGCATAATTAAGCAGCGCGATATTGGCGGAGCGGTTCGGATCATATTCGATCGTCGCTACTTTTGCCGGGATATTATCTTTAATACGTTTAAAGTCGATTAAACGGTAGCGGCGTTTATGACCGCCGCCCTGATGACGAACCGTCATCCTGCCGCTGTTGTTACGACCGCCTTTGTTGGTCAATTTAACCAGCAAGGACTTCTCCGGTTTCGACGTCGTAATTTCCTCAAATGTCGAAACGGTCATGAAACGACGGCCGGCGGAGTACGGTTTAAATGATTTAATGGCCATTATATGGTGCCTCCTCCTTCATATCAGTCTACCTAAGCTCCTTCAAAGAATTCGATTGTTTCGCCTTCCTGAAGTGTTACGATGGCTTTTTTGTAATCCGGGCGCTTACCCATGTGTTTGCCCATGCGCTTGAACTTGCCTGTCATGCGAATGGTGTTAACACTCTTGACCTTGACGCCGAAAACAGCTTCAACAGCTTTACGGATTTCAATCTTGTTGGCATGAAGCGACACCTTAAATGTATATTTGCCATCAGACATCATCATCGTAGTTTTTTCCGTGATGACCGGTTTAACCAGAATATCATGCATCATCATTATGCGAGCACCTCCTCAATCTTCGCTACAGCGCTCTTTGTGATGAACAGTTTCGTATAGTGCAGAAGATCGAAGATGTTCATGTGTTCCGCGGAAACGGACTTGACACCTTGGATATTGCGCGAGCAACGCGCCATAACGTCGTCGCCGTCCGTAATAAACAGCACTTTTTCACCGCCGAAGTTGAAATTGTTGACTACTTTAACAACTTCTTTTGTCTTCGGTGCGGCCAAGACAATTTCGTCCAGGACGAATAATTCGTTCGTATTGACTTTATCGCTTAGCGCGGATTTCACCGCAAGGCGTCTGGCCTTGCGAGGCATTTTCTGTTCATACGAGCGGGGCTGCGGACCGAACACCGTGCCGCCGCCAACCCACAAAGGACTGCGAGTGCTGCCTACACGCGCCCGGCCGGTTCCTTTTTGTTTCCAAGGCTTTCTGCCGCCGCCGCGCACGAGACCTCTCGTCTTTGTAGCATGCGTGCCCAAACGTTCGTTAGCGAGCTGACGAAGAACGGCCTGTCTCATAACGGCTTCGTTTACTTCAACGCCAAATACGCCGTCGTTTAATTCTATTTCACCGGTTTGGGCGCCGGTAATATTATACGTACTTACTTTCGGCATTATATATTATCCTCCTTCCTGTGTGACAAGTTATTGGGGTTTTACAGTATCGCGGATCATGACAATGCTGCCTTTAGGACCCGGAATACCGCCTTTAATCAAGATAAGATTCTTTTCCATGTCGACTTTTACGACAGAAAGGTGAAGAACGGTAGCCTGATTGCCGCCCATTTGTCCAGGAAGCTTCTTACCTTTGATGACCTTACCGCCACCGCCGGAAATCATAGGCCCGAGAGAACCGGGTTCACGATGAGACTTGGAACCGTGCCCCATAGGTCCGCGGTGGAACCCGTGACGTTTAATCGTACCGGCAAATCCTTTACCTTTCGTGGTGCCAACTACGTCGACGAGATCGCCGCTTGCGAAAATATCAGCTGCCAGAGTTTGGCCTACCGTATATTCCGGTGTGTCTGTCAGACGCAGTTCGCGCAAATACTTAACAGGGCTCACGCCTGCTTTGTCGAACTGACCCTTAACGGGCTTGGTTAAGTGTTTTTCTTTGATTTCGCCATAGCCCAGCTGAATGGAATTGTAACCGTCCGTATCAACCGTTTTAACGCGTACAACTACATTCGGGGAAGCTTCTACGACGGTTACGGGGACCACAGCGCCTTGTTCAGTAAAGACCTGTGTCATGCCCAATTTCTTACCCAAAATAGCTTTAGACATAATCGCACCTCCTCCTATAATTTGATTTCAATGTCTACGCCTGCCGGAAGATCCAGTCTCATAAGCGCATCGACAGTTTTATTGGATGCTTCCAAAATGTCAATCAAACGCTTGTGAGTGCGTAATTCGAACTGTTCACGGGAATCTTTGTTCACATGAGGGGAACGAAGAATCGTGAAAATGTTCTTTTCCGTCGGAAGCGGAATCGGTCCGGATACCATTGCACCCGTCCGTTTCGCCGTGTCGACGATTTTCGCCGCGCTCTGATCCAATGTCTTGTGATCGTACGCCTTGAGGCGAATTCTGATTCTTTCCTGTTTTGCCATTACGTGATTCCTCCTATCGTCCGTTTCTATGAACGGACTGCTCCGCAGGAGTTTCCCCGAAACCGGGCAACATCCCGCTTCATAGTTTCTCCGCGGTCGCAAAAAGGGCACACGAGTCCCATTGCCGCGTACTTGCTTATTTTACTACAAAAAGACAGGCCATGCAAGCAGTTTTTACCTATATTTCCGGCCCGGTTATCTTATTATTCCGCAGGCTTAAAATTCTCTTGCCGCTACGAGGTCTCCGGTTAAAAATTCCTTATTCAGCCTGTATCCGGCCGATTCAGACCGTGCCGGTATAAGTCACCATATAAGAAAACTCCCGCCGCTAACGCGGCGGGAGTCACGGCGGTCAGTCTGCCGCCTGCCTTACTGTTCGATTTCCGATACGACACCGGCGCCTACAGTCCGGCCCCCTTCGCGAATAGCGAAGCGCAGCCCTACTTCAATGGCGATCGGCGTGATCAGTTCCACTTCCATTTTTACGTTGTCCCCGGGCATGCACATTTCTACCCCTTCCGGTAGTTGGATAACGCCCGTTACGTCCGTCGTCCTGAAGTAGAACTGCGGACGATAGTTCGTGAAGAACGGCGTGTGCCGCCCTCCTTCGTCTTTCGTCAGCACGTATACCTGTGCCTTGAATTTCGTGTGCGGATGTATCGAGCCCGGTTTGGCCAGTACCTGTCCCCGTTCGATCTCTTTCCGGTCTATCCCTCGCAGCAAGGCCCCGATGTTGTCGCCCGCTTCCGCCATATCAAGCAGTTTCCGGAACATTTCTACGCCCGTTACTACCGTCGATTTGGCTTCCGCCTGCATCCCGACGATTTCTACCGTATCCCCTACTTTTACCGTCCCACGTTCTACTCGGCCCGTTGCTACCGTACCGCGGCCGGTAATCGTGAATACGTCTTCTATCGGCATCAGGAACGGCTGGTCCGTCGGCCGGTCCGGTGTCGGAATGTAGTCGTCTACCGCATCCATCAGGTCCAGGATCGCTTTCTTCGCCTCTTCGTCTCCTTCAAGGGCTTTCAGCGCGGACCCTACGATGATGGGGATTTCATCTCCCGGGAAATCGTACGAGCTCAACAGTTCCCGCACTTCCATTTCTACGAGTTCTATCAGTTCCGGATCATCTACCTGGTCCGCTTTGTTCAAGAAGACTACCATGGCCGGTACACCTACCTGTCGTGCCAGCAGAATGTGTTCCCGCGTCTGCGGCATCGGGCCGTCCGCCGCCGATACCACCAGGATCGCCCCGTCCATCTGCGCCGCCCCCGTGATCATGTTCTTTACATAATCGGCGTGCCCCGGGCAGTCCACGTGTGCGTAGTGCCGTTTGTCCGTCTGGTATTCCACGTGCGCCGTATTGATCGTTATCCCCCGTTCCCGTTCTTCCGGTGCTTTATCGATATTCGCATAGTCCGAGAATTCCGCATAGCCTTTTTCCGACAATACTTTCGTGATGGCCGCCGTCAATGTCGTTTTGCCATGGTCTACGTGCCCGATTGTCCCTATATTGACATGCGGTTTCGTTCTTTCGTATTTTTCTTTTGCCATTTTTCATTTCCTCCAATACGCTTAAAATTTAGCCTTTTTCATTGATAACTTTTTCCGCTACGTTCCTGGGAACTTCTTCGTAGTGGTCGAAAGTCATTGTATAAACGCCGCGACCTTGAGTCTTGGAACGCAAGTCCGTCGCATAACCGAACATTTCGGCCAGGGGTACAAAAGCATTGATATGTTCGGCGCCACTGCGCATTTCCATGCCTTCCACGCGGCCGCGGCGAGAGTTCAGGTCACCGATAACGTCTCCCATATAATCTTCAGGAACAACAACTTCCACTTTTACATACGGTTCGAGAAGAACGGGATCCGCTTTGCGGGCACCTTCTTTGAAACCTATGGAACCGGCAATCTTGAAAGCCATTTCCGAGGAGTCGACATCATGATATGAACCGTCGAAAACGATAACCTTAATGTCCACCATCGGGAAGCCGGCAAGGACGCCCGTTTCCATAGCTTCTTTAACACCCGCTTCTACGGAACCGATATATTCGCGAGGAATAGCGCCGCCGACGATTTTGTTCTCAAATTCAAAGCCTGCGCCCGGCTCCTGCGGAACCAGTTCAAGCCAGCAGTCGCCGTACTGACCGCGACCGCCGGACTGACGGACGAAACGGCCTTCCTGTTTAACGGTCTTGCGGATTGTTTCGCGGTAAGCAACCTGCGGCTTGCCGACATTGGCTTCGACTTTAAATTCACGAGCCATACGGTCAACGATGATATCCAAGTGAAGTTCGCCCATGCCGGAAATAATCGTCTGCCCCGTCTCGGCATCCGTTTTAACTTTGAACGTCGGGTCTTCTTCAGCCAAACGCGAAAGGGCAACGCCCATCTTTTCCTGGTCGGCTTTTGTCTTCGGTTCAACGGCAACGGAAATAACCGGTTCGGGAAATTCCATCTTTTCAAGAATAATCGGCTTTTTTTCATCACAGAGCGTATCACCCGTCGTCGTGTCTTTCAGCCCCACAATAGCGCCGATATCGCCGGTGTAAGCGGTCTGGACTTCTTCACGATGGTTGGCGTGCATACGCAGGATGCGCCCGACACGTTCTTTTTTGCCCTTAGTCGAGTTAAATACATACGTACCCGCTTCAAGCGTACCGGAGTACACACGGAAGAATGCCAGTTTACCCACGAAGGGGTCGGCCATAATCTTGAATGCCAGAGCGGAAAACGGCTCGTTATCATCCGCCTTGCGTTCGGCCGGTTCTTCCGTGCCGGGAACAATACCCGATACGGGAGGGATGTCCAAAGGAGACGGCATATAGTCGACAACGGCGTCGAGAAGCATCTGAACTCCTTTGTTCTTGTATGCGGAACCGCACAGCACGGGGAACATGGCATTTGTTACAACCGCTTTACGAATGGCTTTTTTCAATTCTTCCGCGGAAAGCTCTTCGCCTTCCAAATATTTTTCCATGAGAGCGTCGTCCGTTTCGCAGACGGCTTCTACCATGATTTGACGATATTCCTCAGCCCGGTCTTTCATATCGTCGGGAATATCGACGATATTGATTTCCTTGCCGAGGTCATCACCGTATACTTCGGCCTTCATGGTTACAAGGTCGATAATACCGGTGAAGTCGTTTTCAGAGCCGATAGGCAGCTGAATGGCCACGGCATTCGCCTGAAGCCGTTCCTTCATCATATCGACACAATTCAGGAAGTTGGCGCCTGTCGTATCCATTTTGTTAATAAACGCAATACGCGGAACCTTGTAGTGTTCAGCCTGACGCCATACGGTCTCGGACTGAGGTTCTACGCCGCCTTTTGCGGAGAAAACGGCAACGGAGCCGTCGAGCACACGCAAGGAACGTTCAACTTCAACAGTAAAGTCAACGTGCCCCGGAGTATCGATGATATTGATACGGTGATCCTTCCAGTGAGCCGTTGTAGCTGCGGACGTGATCGTAATACCGCGTTCCTGTTCCTGTGCCATCCAGTCCATGGTAGCGGCACCGTCATGAACTTCGCCGATCTTATGAACACGGCCGGTATAGAAAAGGATACGTTCCGTTGTCGTGGTTTTACCGGCATCAATATGAGCCATAATGCCGATATTTCTTGTTTTTTCCAAGGAATATTCTCTTGCCACGATAATCTTCCACTCCTCAATAGTAGTACTTTAGTCTTACCAGCGATAATGCGCAAAAGCTTTGTTCGCTTCCGCCATCTTATGAGTATCTTCCTTCTTCTTGACGGCAGCGCCCGTATTGTTGAAAGCGTCCATCAATTCAGCGGCAAGTTTTTCTTTCATTGTGCGTTCGCCGCGTTTACGGGCATAGCCTACAGTCCAACGGATACCGAGAGAGAGCCGGCGGTCGGCCCGCACTTCAACGGGAACCTGGTAATTGGCGCCGCCGACACGGCGGGCACGAACTTCCAGGACAGGCATAACATTATTGAGAGCCTGTTCAAATACTTCCATAGGATCTTTATTCATTTTGGAACGGATAATATCGAAAGCATCATACACGATGGATTCGGCAATGCCTTTTTTACCGTCCAACATTACTTTATTAATGAAGCGCGTAACAAGTTTGGAATGATATACCGGATCCGGCAATACATCGCGCTTCGGCACGGGGCCTTTTCTGGGCATGTCTAATTCCTCCTTAAAATGTAAGTCATCAAATTACTGCGGGCAAATTTTATTTGCTCTTTTTAGCGCCGTATTTCGAACGGGACTGCTTACGATCCGCAACGCCTGCGGTATCCAACGCACCGCGAACGATATGATAACGCACACCGGGAAGGTCTTTGACACGACCGCCGCGAATTAAAACAACACTGTGTTCCTGTAAATTGTGGCCAATGCCGGGAATATAAGCTGTCACTTCAATAGAGTTCGTCAAGCGGACACGGGCCACTTTACGCAAAGCGGAGTTAGGCTTCTTGGGCGTAGCCGTGTATACACGGGTGCAGACACCGCGTTTCTGCGGGCAGTTTTTCAAAGCCGGAGCAGTGGATTTCTTTACAGATGTCTGACGGCCTTTACGAACCAATTGGTTAATTGTCGGCATATGGGCACCTCCTCTCTAAACAATTAGATTTATATTGTAATCACCACGGGGCAATGCCCTTTATTGATGATATTACCGAAATTATTTTAACAAACCGACGGCTGCCGCTTTGACTTTAATGCGGCAGGCAGTTCCCAGTTCCGTCATCGTATATTCCTCATTGACGGGAACCCCGATTGCGGCGGCACAGTCCGTCAGGGGACGAGTGACCTTTGTATCGCTGTCCCTGGCAATATACAAGGCGGACACTTCGTTCCGTTTCATCGCTTTCAAAGTCTGTTTGGCTCCGACCGTTTTCCTAGCCGTTTGCAGCACTTCCAAGCTCACGAAACTCACTCCTTACCCATGCAAATTAGACGCAGTGTACACTGCGACACTTACGTATTGTAGCATTCCCCTATTTGTCTGTCAATCCTTTTATGCCGAAAGTCTGCGCAAATTCTCCATTCATTATCACACGTACCCAAGTGTCCCTTTCTTAAGAGGTATTTAAAATTTACGGCAGAAAAATTTTTATTTTTCTTCTTTGTTATTTTATATTTGAGAGTTACTATCATTTATGATACAGTAAATAAAGCAACGCATACAGAAAAATTATTCAATATATTGTTTCAATTGAAGGAGGCTTTATGAACAAACGGATATTCACGGTATTTCTCATTTCGTGCCTGTCTTTGCTGCTGCTCACGGCCTGCGGCGGCGAAACGGCATCAGAGAAAAAAGCAGAGAAACTGCGTGTCGTTACAACAACCACCATGCTTGCCGATTTAGCCGTCCAAATCGGCGGTGCTGACGTAAACGTAACCGGTCTAATGGGGCCGGGTGTCGATCCTCATTTATACCAGGCGAGTGCGGGAGATGTACAAACATTGTCCGACGCGGAACTTATTATTTGCAACGGGCTCCATTTGGAAGGGAAAATGGGGGACGTGCTGAAAAATATGGAAAATCGGAATATCCCCGTTATTTATGTCTCCGACAGTCTTGAACCCGAACGCATCCTGACCTTTGAAAGCGGAGGCGTATCGGCGCAGGATCCGCACATCTGGTTTGACGTGGAAAATTGGAAAAAAGCGGCGGCGGCCGTAGAAAAAGGCTTAGCCGAAAAGGATCCCGCCCATGCCGCCCAGTATAAAGAGCGGAAGGAAAACTATTTACATCAGCTGGAAGACGCAAATGATTATATCCGTCGCAGAGCCGCCGAAATACCGGATAATTCCCGGATTCTCGTGACGGCACATGATGCCTTCCAGTATTTTGCCCGTGCCTACGGGTTTCAGGTGCGCGGCCTGCAGGGAGTCAGCACGGCCTCGGAAGCGGGAACCCGCGATATGACCGATTTGGTGCAGTTCATTATAGATCATAGAATAAAAGCGGTCTTCGTAGAGTCATCGGTGCCTCATAAAACAATCGAAGCCGTACAGGAAGCCTGCCGGGCCAACGGTTGGGAAGTCGCCGTCGGCGGCGAGCTTTATTCGGATTCCCTGGACTCGCCCGACAGACCTGCCGGCACGTATATCGGCATGGTCAAAGCAAATATAGATACGATCGTCGATGCATTGAAATAAGGAGCCTTTCCATGAAATGGGCAGTAGAAATAGAAGATATGACCGTGGCATACGATATGCATCCCGTCCTTTGGGACGTGGACATGAAGGTGCCGCAAGGGGCATTGGCCGCCGTACTCGGGCCTAACGGAGCCGGCAAGTCCACTCTCCTGAAAGCGGCGCTCGGCCTTCTTACCGCAGTTTCCGGCAGGGTTAAATTTTATGTTAACGGTACATTGGCCGTTTTCAAAGAAGATAAAAAACAAATCGTCTATGTCCCGCAAAGCGGCAGTGTCGACTGGGATTTCCCCACAACCGTACTGGATGTGGTCCTCATGGGGCGTTACGGGCATCTCGGCTGGCTGCGGCGGCCGGGGAAAAGGGACAAAGAAATGGCATTGTCCGTACTCGAAAAAATCGGTATGGCCGATTACAGAAACCGGCAGATCAAACAGCTTTCCGGCGGGCAGCAGCAGCGAGTATTTCTGGCTCGGGCACTGGTACAGGAAGGGGAGATTTATTTTATGGACGAGCCCTTTAAGGGCGTCGATAAAAAAACGGAAGAAACTATCATCGCCATTCTTAAGGAAATGAAACATCAGGGCAAAACGGTCGTCGTCGTCCATCATGATCTGAACACGGTCCGTTCCTATTTCGACTGGGTAACACTGCTTAACGTGCGTACGATCGCTTGCGGCAGAACGGAGGACGTGTTTACCGCCGAAGCACTGAAAAAAACATATAATCTGCAAGAGGCCGCCCTATGATGTTATGGAACGAATATACCTTCCGTATCATTATTGCGGGAGCCGCCATTCTCGGCTTAGCGGCAGGAATTGTCGGCACATTCGCAGTACTGCGCAAAGAAAGCCTCGTAGGGGACGGCCTCTCTCATGCCGCCCTCCCCGGCATCGCTCTTGCCTTCCTGTGGACCGGTACAAAAGAAACGGGATGGCTGCTTTTGGGCGCCACTGTATCGGCAGTTCTGACATCATGGCTGATTACACTGACCGTCCAATATACGAAAATAAAATTCGACGCCGCACTGGCCACGCTGCTGTCCTCCTTTTTCGGCTTCGGGATGGTGTTGCTTACATATATACAAAGTCTTAATAACGCCGCCCAGGCGGGGCTTACCAAGTTTATCTTCGGCCAGGCGGCTTCCATGATGCTTCGCGATGTATATATCACCTCCGGCACTGCGCTGCTGATAATCCTGACCGTTCTGGTTTTCTGGAAAGAGCTTAAACTCATCGCCTTTGACACGGAATACGCGGAAACGCTGCAAATACCGGTTACGGCCGTTACCGTTATTTACAGAGCCATGTTGATCTTAACCGTTATTATCGGCATTCAAACCGTAGGCGCCGTTCTGATCAGCTCACTTCTCATCGCCCCCGCCGCAGGCGCCCGTCAATGGACGGACAAGCTCGGTACAATGACCGTGCTCGCCGGATTGTTCGGCGCCCTTTCCGGAATCGGCGGCGTATGGTGGAGCGCTTCCGTATCGAAACTGCCGACAGGACCCGCCATTATTATCATGTTGTCCGTCTTTGTCCTGACAAGCTTGCTTCTGTCTCCGAAGTACGGGATACTGTGTCGTCTGAAAAGGAGGCTGGCCGTTTTTCATGAGCGCACAAAATGAAATTCTTTTGATCATTACTGTCACGGCCGTCGCCTGCAGCATACCCGGCGTATTTCTGGTTCTGCGCCGTATGTCCATGACAGCCGACGCCATTACGCATACCGTCCTCTTAGGTATCGTTATCGCATATTTCCTTACCAGGGATCTGTCCTCCCCTCTTTTGCTCCTCGGCGCCGCCGCAACGGGAATTCTGACCGTCTGGCTGACAGAATTGCTTTACCGCACCAAACTGGTCACGGAAGACGCGTCTGTCGGCATCATTTTCCCGCTCCTTTTCTCCATTGCCGTCATATTGATTACCCTGTACGGCAATAATGTGCATTTAGACACGGATACCGTTCTCCTGGGAGAGATCGCATTCACTCCGTTCGAACGTGTTCACTGGGGCAATTATGATTGGGGACCTGCGGCACTGTGGTCGACGGGGACCGTCTGCCTGCTTAATGCGCTTATTACAGGCTGCCTTGCCAAAGAATTCAAATTATCCGCATTTGATCCTCTGCTGGCGGCATTTTACGGGTTTCGTCCGGTATTATTGCACTATGTGCTGATGACGCTGGTCTCCCTGACAGTCGTCGTGTCCTTTCAGGCAGTCGGGGCAATTTTAGTCATCGCCCTGATGATAGGGCCCGCCGCCATTGCGTATTTATTCGCCAAATCCCTGCAAAATATGCTCATTTACGCGGTCGTCATCGCAGCCGTTGCCGGCGTGAGCGGTACAAAAGCCGCTTTTTTTCTGAACGTGTCCATTGCCGGCACGGTCGCTTCCGTTATCGGCCTGCTCTTCATTATGACCATCATTACGGCGCCGCGCATCGGTATTGTGGCTAAAATACGCCGCAGGAGGTATTTACGTATCCGCTGCGGTGAAGAGACCATGTTGTTCCATGTCTTTACTCATCAGGATACGGCCGAAGCCGTCACGGAAAACGGCACGGGCACTATACATGAGCATCTGTACTGGTCTCCCTTGTTTCTCAGAAAGATCGCCAGACGTCTTATAAAACAACAGCTGCTGATCACGGAAGACGGGATCTATAAATTGTCGGAAAAAGGACTGAAGCGGATAAAAGAATGCAATATACTGAAACCGGTCGATTAACGGACACGGCAGCCAAGAAAACCAGGTGAGGCCGCATAAGTCATAAACCGCAATATAAAATACTACGCAAAAATAACAAAGTAATTCGGAATATATGTTATTTTATGCAGCAACAGGAGTGTATTATGAAATTGGAACCGATAAAACGCCAACGCTTGATTGTATCGTTTATTATGACAACACTTACGTTGACATCGGGGATTTCCCTGCAGGTAAGGGCGGCGACCGATGAAGCCGACACTACGTATTACACACAGAATGTCGTCATCACTTCCTCCGCCATGACCGATCCGTTACTTACCTCCACAAACCCGCAAAAGCCGCGGCAGCCTGTACCGGCTGCCGACGGCGGCGGTTACTTGAAAAATGTTACGGGCTTTACGCTTGTCCGCAAAGGAGGTATCAGCGGCGACCCGCTCCTGCGCAGCCTGGGCGGCTCTCGGCTCAATGTGCTCATAAACGGCGGTAGTCTTTACGGCGGCTGCCCAGGCCGGATGGATCCGTCCGTAACCTACGCGTTCCCGGAAACCTTCAGCCGCATCAATATTATCAAAGGTCCTCAAAGCGTCCGTTACGGCGCAAACCTGGCAGGCACAGTCATTTTTGAACGCGATACGAAGAGGTTCACCTCTGCCGGAATACGCGGCAATATAGGCATGTTGGGCGGCAGCAATCATCGCTTCGACAACCTGTTCGACATTACGGCGGGCAATGAAAAAGGATATGCCCGTTTCATTCAGACACGCAATTATTCCCGCGACTATCGCGACGGCGGCGGCCAGACCGTGCATTCTCGCTACGACCGACACAGTCTGACCGGCATCATCGGCATTACGCCGGATAAAAACACTCTTTTTGAACTGTCATATGACAAGAGCCGCGGCAAAGCGGCTTTTGCACACGGTATGATGGACGGCAGACAGTTTGATCGCGACAGCTGGGCGTTAAAATTCCGCAGGGATTTGGTATCTCCCCATATTGCAGGCATCGATATCGACATATATCGCACTACGATCGATCACATCATGGACAATTACAGTCTTCGTCCGGTCCCGCCCCGTAAGATGCCGATGGGTACGGATGTAAAGCGCACGCTGTACGGTATACGCACGGTCTTCGACCTGGTATTTTCCGATACCTCATTGGGTGCCATAGGGTTTGATTATCAGAAACAGGATCATTTCTTTGCCGTGGCGCCGGAAGGAAAACCCGTAGGCGCATTCAGTAAAGACATGTCTATCCGGAATTACGGAGTTTTCGCGGAATACAGTCATTTTTTCGGCAAACAGGACAGCTTCCACAGCGGACTGCGGTATGATCGGGTAATTAACGACTATTTACCGTATATAGGCCGTAATATGTCCGGCAAAAAGACACTCGACCTCCTTCCCGGAAATACGTCTTTTAACGGATACAGCGGCTTCTTACGGTATGAACATAAAAACAGGAAGAAACCGCTGACTTTCTACATAGGATTGGGGCACGCCGAACGCCCGGCGGACTATTGGGAGTCGTTCACCAGCTGGAAGGCGAAGAGTAACCGCCTCAATCCGCAGGGAACCGCCGTCAGCCCGTCGACAGGCCTGCTGTCTCCGGAAAAAAACACACAGCTCGATATAGGCTGGATATACGCCGGCAAAAAAGACAGGGGCAGTATCTCTTTCTTCTACAGCGATATCCGTGATTTTATCATGCGGACACCGCAGACTTACATCAACACGGACGCCCGCCTCTATGGGCTGGAAACGGATTATACGCACCATTTTACGCCTCATTGGACCTTGTCCGCGACAGCCGCGCTGACACGCGGCAGCGACCGCAGGCAACACGCCCCCCTACCTCAGCTCGCCCCGTTCGAAACCGATATAAGCCTTAAATACCGCCATTCCGCCTGGGAAGCCGGCCTCCTCTGGCGTATCGTGGCAAGTCAAAAGCGCTGCCGTCCCGGCTATGGCAGTGAAACGGGCGTCGATACGGCGCCTACAGGCGGTTTCGGTATTGTCTCGTTAAATGCCGCCTATAAGGCAACGGACGCCATGACTTTTTCCTGCGGCATAGATAATATCTTCAATAAGAATTATGCCGAATTCGTCAGTTACAAAGAGGCAACTATCAGTAATCTGGGCATCATCGGCCATGAACACATCAATGAGCCGGGCCGTACAGTATGGTTCAAAGCAAATTACCGGTTCTAAGCGATCATCCCGAAATATAAAAGAACGAACAAACCGGCACGGGAAAGAGCAGGGGGTTCTCAGCGATTACGCGCTGAGAACCCCCTGCTTTATCCGTTCGGGTCGGAAACCGCTTTGTTACAGCCTCTTTTATAACAAAAGCGTCCTCCTTTTATACCGGCAAGGCTTCATAATCGGAAAGCTGCGGGCAGACACTGACAAAAACAAAATCTTCTTCGCCCGTATTGACCATTCCGTGGCACACGCCCTTCGGCGTCACGACGATCTTACCGGCGGATACGGGCACTTTTTCATCCTCAGCAGGGTGAAATACCCCCGTCCCCTGCAAACAAATCCAAACGTCTTCACCCTTGTGATGAACATGGTCCCGAACGGCCTGCCCCGGTTTCATAACCCAGACGGACAAACTCGTTGAATCGGTGCTGCGGATAACCGTTTTCAAAGCTTTCTCCTCACTCTGTTTTGCATACGCGGAAATTTCATAGACTCTCTGTTCCATAGACACATACCTCCCGGATATAATTCCTTGCGCACACCGATAGTTTACCTTACATACTTTCTTTCAGGATATCGACGATTTCCTGTCGGCTCAGTTCTCTATATCCGCCGTTCAGGATAAACGTCGCATCGGCAACACCTTCCACCATATCGGCCGTCATGCCCAGTTCGGCCGCATGCATGACGACGCCGATTTCTTTCATGTATGCCTGCATACGGTTGAGCCCCTCCGCCGCCGTTTCTTCATCACTGAGGCCCGTCGGGTCAACATCCCAGACGTTAACGGCATACCGTTTAAACTTCGGCAACCCGTCTTTCATAATATGGCGATAATACGGCAGGGAGACGGCAGCCAATGTCATGCCGTGAGTCGCATCCGTATAGGCGCCCATAGCCTGGCCGAGCATATGGACCATCCAGTCCGTCCTCTTCCCTTTGGCGACAAGCGTATTGAGCGCCCAGGTCGCCGTCCACATGATATTGCTGCGCGCCTCGTAATCCTGCGGATTCCTTACGGCAATGCGAGCCGAATGGATCAGGGAACGCAGGAGCCCTTCCATAATGTAATCGGACGTGTTGTCATCCGTACCGGAAAAATACTGTTCCAGAATATGGGACATAATATCAAAGAAACCGGCAACCATTTGATACTTAGGCAACGTAAACGTATATTCCGGATTAAGGACAGAGAATTTCGGAAAGACATCTTCTTTAAAGACACGGCCGATTTTGCGTTTCTGCGCATGATTGGTAATAACGGAACCGCCGTTCATTTCCGAGCCCGTGCCGACCATGGTAAGGACACACCCGACGGGGATAATTTTATTGTCCACCCGTTCCTGGCGGACATAGTATTTTTCCCACGGATCATCTTCACAATAAGCCGACACGGCTACGCCTTTGGCATAGTCGCAGACAGAACCGCCGCCGACGGCAAGAAGCAAATCGGCATCGTGCTCTCTAGCGATTTTCGCGCCTTCCGTAAGCTTATCGGACGTGGGATTGGGCATAACTCCCGCATCTTCAACGATATCCTTGCCGTTGGCTTTGAGGATCGCCGTGACGCTGTCATAAATACCGTTCTTTTTAATAGAACCGCCGCCGTAAATAAGAACGACTTTATTGCCGTACTTCGGCAATTCCCGCTGTAAATAATCGAGGGCCTTCGGGCCGAAATATAATTTGGTCGGATTAACATATTCAAAGTTGCCTAACATAAGGGTACCTCCTTATACACTTCATGAAACAGGACAGAACTACGTAGTATACGTACGTTTGTTTTCCGAAAAGCTTACCTCCGAAAGGACATATTTTCCGCCCGGGTACGGCAAGAGACCCATCATACGATGAGTCTCTTGCCCATACCGCCGCGGCGGCGTTATTTTCATTCATTTCCGGTCAATGAGGGAGCGGTCGGCTCACTTTCTTCTTCCGTTTCATATTCAATGATGGGAATCGGTTTGACCACCTTAACCTTGCGATAACGGCTCATGCCCGTACCGGCCGGGATAAGCTTGCCGATAATGACATTTTCCTTGAGCCCCAGCAGAGGATCGACTTTCCCCTTAATAGCCGCATCCGTAAGGACACGCGTCGTTTCCTGGAAAGAAGCTGCCGAAAGGAAGGACTCCGTAGCCAAAGCGGCTTTCGTAATGCCGAGAAGCATGGCTTTGCCGGTAGCCGGTGCACCGCCTGCAGCCCGGATACGACGGTTTGTATCTTCGTACGTATTCAGCTCCACATAATCGCCCGGCAACACGTCCGCATCGCCGGCATCTTCAATCTTCATCTTGCGGAGCATTTGGCGAACGATAACTTCAATATGTTTATCGTTAATTTCAACGCCCTGTGACTTGTATACCTTCTGCACTTCATATACGAGGTAGCGCTGTGTGGCTTCTACGCCCTGAATGCGGAGAATATCATGAGGGTTGATGGAACCCGCCGTAATACGGCTCCCCTTTTCAATTTCATCACCTTCGCGCACGACGAGATGCGCACCGTACGGAATGGTATAACTTCGTTCGTCACCGTCTTTCGCCGTAACGTGTACGATATGGATGTCTTCGTGGTCTTCTTTTTCCGTAATGGTGACTACCCCGTCAATTTCCGTAACGACGGCATTGCCTTTCGGTTTACGCGCTTCGAACAATTCTTCGACACGCGGGAGACCCTGCGTTATATCGCCGGCAGAGGCGACCCCGCCCGTATGGAAGGTACGCATCGTCAGCTGCGTGCCCGGCTCGCCGATAGACTGTGCGGCAATAATGCCGACGGATTCACCGACATTGACCTTGCCGCCCGTACCGAGGTCACGACCGTAGCACTTGGCGCAAACACCGTAACGACTGCGGCAGGTAAGGACGGAACGGATGCGGACGGCATCGTAGTATTTAACGACTTCTTTCGCCTGGTCCTCCATGATTTCTTCATTCATGGGCACGATGACTTCGCCCGTATCCTTATTGATGAGCGTTTCCGCCGCCGTTCTGCCGACGATGCGGTCTGCCAGCGGTTCGATAACGCCGTCGCCTTCAACGATAGCCGTCACTTCAATACCGCGGATATCATTGTTGCGAACTTTAACTTCGTCAACATCGCTCATAAGTATCCGTTCAATAGCTTCTTCCGTAAGCGCCGTACCGGCCGGGCAAATTTCCGTGCCCGCTGAATCGTACACAGTTTTTTCGACGGTTTTGCCGAGCATATTCCCAATCATCGCTTCGCGAAGAGCGGCACGGATATTTTCTTCGGGCGCGCCCAGGCTGACCGTTTCAATCGTATTCGTATGGTTCAGATCGTCATTGATATCCATCTGACTGCCGCGAAGGGACAGCTTGGGGATTTTATGTTCAATAACGACTTCTAAATCGTCATTGCTTAAAATGTGTTCTTCCGGAAAGATGAGCTCGCCCGTTTCTTCATCGACGATATTACGGGCAAGGACACGGCCGATAAGCTTATCACGCAAAAGATTGACGGCCTGACGCACGGAGCCGGCAAGGCGAGCGCGTTCACGCACGAGATCGAGCCCGAATACATCGCAGTCATCTTCGCGGACGATAACATCCTGGGACACGTCGACAAGGCGGCGGGTCAGGTACCCGGAATCGGCAGTACGGAGAGCCGTATCGGCCAAGCCCTTACGGGCGCCGTGCGAAGAGGTGAAGTAGTCCAATACGGACAGGCCTTCACGGAAATTTGCTTTAATCGGCAGATCAATAATCCGGCCGGACGGATCGGCCATCAACCCGCGCATGCCAGCAACCTGGCGAATCTGCTGCTTATTGCCGCGCGCACCGGAATCAGCCATCATAAAAATCGAGTTGAACGGATCCATGTTATCCATCATGGCTTCCGTAACGTCTTCCGTAGCTTTTTCCCAGAGCGCGATCGTCTTACGATAACGTTCATCCTCCGTAATCAAGCCGCGCATAAACATCTGCGTAACCTTGAGCACCTGTGCATCCGTTGCACTGAGAACGGCTTTCTTTTCGGCCGGAACCTGAATATCGGAAATAGCGATGGACATGCCTGCCTGACGGGCGTAATGGTAACCCGTAGCTTTGATACGGTCAAGAAGTGCCGCCGTTTCCGTATTGCCGACGAGGTGGAAGCATTCGGCGACGAGCTTGCCTATTTGTTTCTTATTCATTAGAACGCCGAGGCATTCTACATCGACGTACTCTTTTTCCGCTTTAAACGCGGCAACCGCTTCCTGATCGATCTTCCTGACGACTTTCGGACGGATCCGGGTCAAGTCGATGCCAAAAGCCTCCTTCAGGCCCGTAAATCCATAATCGAGAATACGGCCGTCTTCATTCTTGATTTTGATCAGATGACCGTCATCGATCAAGTCGTTTTCATAAGCAAAGACGACATCCTGCGGATTCGTGAAAACCATGACCCTGTCCGTATGGTAACGGCGCAGTTCTTCGTAGAGCTGATTGTTGTAAACCATACGCCCCGCCGTCGTTTCGATAAGGCCGCGGCCGGGAATGCGCACCTTAATAAGCGCACCGATATCGATCACCTTTGCGTCATAAGCGAGCATAACTTCTTCAAAACCGGAGAACAATTTGCCTTCGCCGCGAGAGCCCGGTTTAACCATGGTCAGATAGTACGCGCCGAGCACCATATCCTGTGTCGGGACGGCAACGGGTTTGCCGTCTTTCGGCGCCAAAATATTATGAGCCGAAAGCATGAGCGTACGCGCTTCAGACTGGGCTTCCACCGAGAGCGGCAAATGGCAGGCCATCTGGTCGCCGTCGAAATCGGCATTGTACGCCGTGCAGACAAGGGGATGGAGCTTGATGGCGCGTCCTTCCCAAAGGATCGGCTCAAAAGCCTGGATCCCGAGACGATGCAGCGTAGGGGCGCGGTTCAGGAGAACGGGATGCTCTTTGATTACGCCTTCCAAGACATCCCATACCTTCGGGTTGACGCGTTCAACTTGTTTCTTTGCGTTTTTGATATTCGTGGCGTCGCCTGTTTCAACAAGCTTTTTCATGACAAAAGGCTTGAACAGTTCAAGAGCCATTTCCTTCGGCAGCCCACATTGATGCATTTTTAATTCGGGGCCGACAACGATAACGGAACGGCCGGAATAGTCGACGCGTTTGCCGAGCAGATTCTGACGGAAACGCCCCTGTTTCCCTTTGAGCATATCCGAGAGGGATTTTAACGCCCTGTTGCCGGGACCCGTTACGGGCCGGCCGCGACGGCCGTTATCAATGAGCGCATCGACGGCTTCCTGAAGCATGCGCTTTTCATTACGTACAATAATATCCGGCGCTCCCAGTTCCAGCAGACGGCTCAACCGGTTATTGCGGTTAATAACACGGCGATACAGATCATTCAGATCGGACGTGGCAAAACGGCCGCCGTCAAGCTGTACCATCGGGCGCAGTTCAGGCGGAATGACAGGAACCGCGTCCAAAATCATCCACTCCGGTTTATTGCCGGAATGAAGAAACGCTTCAATGACTTCAAGACGGCGGATGGCGCGTACGCGGCGCTGTCCGGAAGAATCGTGAAGTTCTTTGCGGAGTTCCCCATCGAGTTCCTTCAGGTCGAGATTCTGGAGCAATTCTTTAATTGCCGCCGCACCCATGCCGACACGGAATTTTTCACCGTACATATCAAGGTTTTGACGGTATTCCGATTCCGTCAGGAGCTGCTTTTTCTGCAACGGCGTATCGCCCGGATCAAGGACGATATATGAAGCAAAGTAAAGCACCTTTTCCAAGGACCTCGGTGAAATGTCGAGAACCAGCCCCATCCGGCTGGGGATACCCTTGAAATACCAAATATGCGAAACGGGCGTAGCCAATCGGATATGGCCCATCCGCTCACGCCGCACCTTGGCACGCGTTACTTCAACGCCGCAACGATCGCAGACGACGCCTTTAAAACGAATCCTTTTATACTTGCCGCAGTGACATTCCCAGTCTTTTGTAGGGCCGAAAATACGTTCACAGAACAACCCGTCCCTCTCCGGCTTTAATGTACGATAATTAATGGTTTCCGGTTTTTTCACTTCACCGTGGGACCATTCAAGAATCTTTTCCGGCGAGGCCAGGCCGATTCGCATGGAATCAAATTCATTTACGTCCAGCACTAATACCGCTCCCTTCTGTACCGCTTCTTATTCTTCCGTATCGTCATTCATGCCGTCGGCAGGAGACGAATCATAGCTCATGCCGATTAAATCGTCTTCACCGCCGTTATCCGCCGGCGCGTCGGCTTCTTCAATACCGGCATCTTCTACGGATTGGCCGGCAGTATCAGCCGCCCCTTCGCCTTCCATAATATGACGCATTTCATCATTCTTACCTGCATCCCCGTCCGTATCGTCTTCGTCGTCCAGCTCCTTAATAATAACCTCTTCGCTGTCTTCATTAAGGATCTGAACGTCCAGCCCGATAGCCTGCAATTCTTTAAGGAGCACCTTAAAGGATTCGGGAACGCCCGGTTCGGGAATATTTTCACCTTTAACAATCTTTTCATATGCTTTTACGCGCCCGACAACGTCATCGGACTTGACAGTAAGCATCTCCTGCAACGTATACGCCGCACCGTACGCTTCAAGGGCCCATACTTCCATTTCACCGAAACGCTGTCCGCCGAACTGGGCTTTGCCGCCGAGGGGCTGCTGCGTGACGAGGGAGTACGGACCGGTCGAACGGGCATGAATTTTATCATCGACAAGATGATGCAGCTTGAGGAAGTATGTATACCCGACTGTAACGCGACGATCCATCGGTTCGCCCGTGCGGCCGTCATAAAGGACCGTTTTACCGTCATCGGGAAGGCCCGCCAGACGCAACGCCTCGAATACGTCTTCCGCGTGAGCACCGTCAAAAACGGGGGTGGCAATATGGACACCCGCTTTATCCGGACGGACCATGCCGTATGTATCGATATCATAGCCGACAGCTTTCAATTTATCTGCCAGCTTGTTGTCCGGATTCAAGATCTGGACACCTATTTCATGCATGGCCCAGCCGAGATGGGTTTCCAGAATCTGACCGATATTCATGCGGGAAGGTACGCCCAGGGGATTCAATACAATCTGGACGGATGTGCCGTCCGGGAGAAAGGGCATGTCTTCCTGACGCATGACGCGGGAAACGACCCCCTTGTTCCCGTGGCGACCGGCCATTTTATCGCCTTCGTGGATCTTACGTTTTTGAGCGATATAAACGCGGACCAGATTATTGACGCCGGGCGGCAATTCGTCGCCGTTTTCCCGTGAGAAAACACGGACTTTCACGACTTTGCCCGATTCCCCGTGAGGCACGCGCAAAGACGTATCGCGAACTTCCCGTTCCTTATCGCCGAAGATGGCGCGGAGAAGGCGTTCTTCCGGCGTGAGTTCCGTTTCGCCTTTCGGTGTTACTTTCCCGACGAGGACATCGCCGGGAAATACATCGGCGCCGACCATGATAATACCGTCTTCATCAAGGTTTTTCGTGCTGTCTTCGCTGACATTCGGAATTTCCCGGGTAATTTCTTCTGCGCCCAGTTTCGTATCGCGCGCATCGCATTCGTATTCTTCAACATGAATAGACGTGTAAATATCGTTTTTCGGCAATTCTTCACTGAGAAGCACGGCATCTTCATAGTTATAGCCTTCCCAGGGCATATACGCGACGAGGATATTGTACCCCAATGCCAATTCACCGCCGTCCGTAGCCATGCCGTCGGCAAGAACCTGGTCCTTCTCGACCCGTTCCCCTTTATAGACGACCGGCCGTTGGTTAATGCACGTGCTCTGATTGGAGCGTACGAACTTAATAAGTTTATATGTATCGAGACCGCCTTCATCCGTATCGACGATGATTTCATCGCCCGTTACACGAACGATCGTACCGGCGCGTTTTGCCAGAACGCAGACGCCGGAATCGCAGGCGGCCTTATATTCCATGCCCGTACCGACGAGAGGCGCCTGCGTCCGGAGCAAGGGGACTGCCTGCCGCTGCATATTGGCGCCCATGAGAGCACGGTTGGCATCGTCATTTTCAAGGAAGGGGATCATGGATGTACCGACGGAAACCACTTCTTTCGGCGATACGTCCATAAAATCGACGCGTTCGCGGGCAACTTCCAGGACGGCTTCGCCGTGACGGCAGGCAACGCGTTCGTTGACGAAGGTGCCGTCTGCCGCGAGCGGTTCGTTTGCCTGAGCGATAATATACTGTTCCTCTTCATCGGCCGTAATATAATGCACTTCATCCGTGACGACATGTGTTTTTTTATCGACGCGGCGGTACGGTGCTTCAATGAAACCGAATTCATTCACCTTACTGAAGCAGGCAAGGGACGAAATCAGGCCGATATTCGGGCCTTCCGGCGTTTCCACGGGGCACATACGGCCGTAGTGGGAGTGATGCACGTCGCGGACTTCAAACCCGGCGCGTTCACGGGACAAGCCGCCCGGCCCGAGAGCACTGAGGCGGCGCTTATGCGTGAGTTCGGCCAGCGGATTGGTCTGGTCCATGAACTGGGACAACTGGCTGGAACCGAAAAATTCTTTAATAGCCGCGACGACGGGACGAATATTGATAAGCACCTGCGGCGTAATCGTTTCCGTATCCTGTACGGTCATGCGTTCACGAACAACTCGTTCCATGCGCGTCAGCCCGATACGGAACTGGTTCTGCAGGAGTTCACCGACACAGCGAAGGCGCCGGTTGCCCAAATGGTCGATATCGTCGACATTGCCGAACCCGTCCATCAGATTGAGGAGATAGCCGATATTGGCAATGATATCTTCCTTAGTAATCGTACGGTGATCAACGGGCAAATTGCTGTTATTGCAAATAATTTTACAAACGGACCCGTCCTGCTTTTCGGCAAAGACTTCGACAAGACCGTCGAAACCGAAGACACCGCTGTCTTTGATTTTCCGAATTTCGGCAGCGCCGATAACCGTCTGAGCCGGCACGATAAGCTCGCCCGTTTCCCCGTTGACAATCGGCTCATGCAGGGTGAGGCCGAAAAGGCGATGTTCCCAGCCGAGCTTGCGGCCGGCTTTATAACGGCCGACACGAGCCATATCATAACGGCGGGGGTCAAAGAAGAGCCCTTCAAAGAGGCTGCGGGCACTTTCTACTGTCGGCGGTTCGCCGGGACGAAGTTTTTTATAGATTTCAACCAGTGCTTCTTCCTGCGATTCGGTAGTATCCTTTTCGAAAGTGGCCTGCAAACGGGGATCATTATTGAAAAGCTGCATAATATCGTCATTTGTGGGCCAACCGAGCGCACGAATCAGGACGGTCGCGGGGATCTTACGATTTCTGTCGATACGGGCATAAACAATGCCGTTCGTATCCGTTTCCAATTCAATCCACGCCCCGCGGTTAGGTATGATCGTCGAACTGTAGAGCCGAATGCCCATGGGATCGATTTCACGGCCGTAATACACGCCGGGCGAACGTACCAGCTGGCTGACAATAACACGTTCCGCACCGTTAATGATAAATGTGCCCGTATTCGTAATCAGGGGGAAGTCACCCATGAATACTTCCTGGTCTTTGATCTCACCTGTTTCACGATTCATCAGGCGAATGAGCACACGAAGAGGCGCCGCATAAGTCGTGTCCCGCTCTTTGCACTCGCGAACGTCATATTTCGGTTCACCTAATGAAAAGCTTTCAAAAGACAAGGAAAGATTTCCCGACGCATCTTCGATCGGAGAGATGTCTTTAAATATGTCCTTTAACCCTTTTTCCAAAAACCATTTGTAAGATCCGATCTGCAAATCCAACAAATGAGGCATCTTCAAGACCTCGTTAATCTTTGCATACGTGTATCGAGTTCTTTTCCCTACTTGTACAGGTTTGAACATGCTGTTACTTCACCCCTTATAAAAAGTAAATCGCTTAAAACAGAACGCGCGCATCTACAGAAAAAGCGACAAAAAAGCAAGGCTCTGACGTAACGTGAACCTTGCTTAATTTTCCTCTGATTAGGATTCGTTCCCCCGTAAACAAAAATAAGCTTTCTGCCGGATATTCTGCAATAAGTTATTATAGCATACGGGTTAACCTTCGTCAACACAGCGATATGAATCTGTCAAGCACTATTTCTCCGCTCTTTCACGCATGTATTTTTTCTCGCGCTCGCGTACGTCGGGTCTTCTACGCCGAGGTAGTCCACATTTTTCCACTTTTGCAAGCGTGTATTTTTTCTTGCCCCGGCGGATGATGACATATCGGCCGTCCGAATTCTTGTGAGGCGTAACAACGGCGTCCAGTTCCGTCACCTTTATGCCGTTTACTGAAACCGCTCCGTTCTGCACATCTTCACGGGCCTGCCGTTTCGACCGGTAAATCGTCGCGTCGACGAGCCAGTCGACGATGTTCTTTGCTTCCGCACCGACCGTAACGGTGGGCATCTTGCCGAAAGCCTGTTCCAGCTCGCGTTTGCTCAGGTCGGCGATGTCGCCGTGATAAAGGGCTTCCGTAATATTTTCCGCTTCTTTCAATGCCGCATCACCGTGTACGAATGCCGTGACCTCTTCGGCAAGACGGCGTTGAGCCAGGCGCTTTTCCGGTTCTTCCCGTACGGCCCCGGCAAGTGCGGCAATTTCGTCCTGATTGAGGAAGGTAAAGTATTTAAGGTACCGGATGACATCGGCATCTTCCTGATTGAGCCAGAATTGATAGAATTCAAAAGGCGATGTCTTTTCCGGATCGAGCCAGATCGCACCGCCGGCGGTCTTGCCGAACTTCGTGCCGTCCGCTTTAAGCATGAGCGGAATGGTCAGTCCGTACGCTTCCTGTTCGGCGCCTTCTATTTTATGAATCATATCGATACCCGACGTGATATTGCCCCACTGGTCGGCACCGCCAACCTGAAGCTGTACATCATAGTTCTTCAAAAGATGATGATAATCGATAGACTGAAGAATCTGATAGGAAAATTCCGTAAAGGAGATGCCCCCTTCCAGACGGCTGGAAACAACATCTTTAGCAAGCATGACATTGACACTGAAAAGTTTGCCGTAATCGCGCAGGAAGTCGAGAAGGTCTATCCGGGACAGCCAGTCATAGTTATTGACAATCGTAATATTCGTATCTTCGCCAAAAAGGCGGATAAACTGTTTCTTCAATTTTTCCGCGTTGGCATGAATCTGTTCCACCGTCTGGAGCTGCCGTTCCGTCTTACGGCCGCTCGGATCCCCGATAACGCCCGTACCGCCGCCGATGATAATATACGGATGATGTCCTGCCAGCTGAAAGCGCTTTAACATCATAAAGGGGATCAAGTGTCCGATATGCATGCTGTCACCGGTCGGATCAACGCCGCAATACAGGGATACGCTCTTTTTCTCCGTCAGCCTGCGTAATCCGGCTTCGTCAGTTATTTGGTTGATCGCGTCGCGCCAAGACAATTCATCAATAATATTCATGGCTCTCTCTCCTTTTTATATATGTAAATTTATTATATAAAGAAGCCTTCTCATCGTCAAATCGGATTTACCTTACCAGGTCCCGCAACACGTTCAGCGCCGTCGCGGCCATTATCTCATAGCCGCGGCGATTCGGATGCACGCCGTCCGTATAATAGAGCCGATGATCCGGTATCGCCGCAAAAGACGCATAAAAATCAATGAACGGCACAGTATTCACTCCGGCAAAAGCGGCCAGCTCCGTCCGATATGCACATAACGCCGTATCATGCCGTACCGCTGCAGCGGCACTCTGCCAGCCGCAGGCGATGCTGTCCGGTGTAAGCGGCAGCGGCGATGCCGCGACAAAGAGTTTTCCCGCCGCGCCGACAGCCTCCCGGGCAGCCCGTACATTGCCCGTTATTTCATCCGGGGCGAGATCACGGAGAATATCGTTAGTACCGCCGCAGAAAACATATATATCCGCTTTTTCACAGGATAATGCCCGATAGAGGCGGGCAAGGATGTCCGCGCTTGTTTGGCCGCACATACCTTCATTAACCGCGGCAATTCCCAATTTTTCTCCGGCCTCTTTCACCCAGCTTGCGGCCGGACCGTAAGGATAGCCGTACGTAAGGCTGTCACCGAAGCAGGCGATAGATAACGCAGTCATGGTATTTAATGTATCGCTCCTTTTTATATACAAGACGGACAAGACATGGCCCTTACCGGCATTGAAACTGCCGTAAATCTTTAACCGCCGCCTCGGCGGACAACCATGTGTGCGGCGGACGGAACCCGGCTTTTTCAAAATCAAGCTGACATGCGAATACCTGCGGTACCGCGCTCTTGCAAACGTCGTTATCATACATATAACGAAGTGTTGTTTCCAAATCTCCGTCACAAAGAATCCGGCCGCGTTCCAAAAGGACCAGACGGTTGGCATACGGGATTACCGCCTCCAGGGAATGTTCAATAACGATAATCGTATGCCCGTGTTTAACGTTAAGGTCATGAACGAGTTCATAGAATTCATGGGTTCCTTCCGGGTCAAGCGCCGACGTGGGTTCATCAAAGACAAGAATTTCCGGATCGGTCGCCAGGACGCCCGCAATGACGAGACGCTGGCGCTGACCGCCGGAAAGATCGGAAATCCGGCGCGTCCGGTACGCGGAAAGGCCGACTTTTTTCAGCGACGTTTCGACAGCCGCTTCAATCTCATCGGCTGCCGTCCCCATGTTTTCCAGGCTGAAGGCAATTTCCTCTTCCACCGTCACGGCAACGAGCTGGCTGTCATAATCATCAAGCATCGTACCGACGCGGCTTGCCAAATCGGCAATAGTCGTCTGCGTCGTCGCCACGCCTTTAACAAAGACCATGCCCTTCATGACGCCGCCGAAATAATGGGGCACGGCGCCGGTCACGGACAGGCAGAGAGTGCTCTTGCCGCTGCCGCTCTCGCCGGTGACGACGAGAAAGTCACCCTTATGCACTGTCAGGTTGACATCCTGCAAAACGGGCGTTTTTTGTTTATTGTATATGTAAGAAAGATGTTCTACGGAAATAAGCGCATCCGATGCCGGTTTCAACTCATAATCACGGTGATCCGAAATATATTCTTTTTCTTCAGCGGAATCAAGAAAACCGCGCGAAGCAAAAAGACGGTATGCCGGAAAATACATGACCGGCGTAATGACACCGTTCAGCAGTCCGATAATGCCGACGAGAGGAAGCATCCCGGCAAAGTACACTTCATTCGGCAGATTTAAAACAAACTTCAAAATGGTAACGAAAGCGCCGCCGCTTATACAGGTGGCCAGAAACCCGCTCAATGCCGGCAAAAGAGAATAATCCTTGATTTTCAGGAACGATAGGTTGTTGACGATACAGGCACATGTAAGGGCGCCCAGGGGCTCGCTCACAAGATTACCGTAAGGAAACCCCGATTTCGACGTGAGCACATTGACAAGAGCCGCGACCAGACCGATGCCGAGCGCTTGCCGGTACGACGGCCCGGTCAGGCAAATGGCCACGCAATATGTGGCAATCGTCCAGTTCGGCGTAACGCCGGCAACGCTCGGTGAAACAAGGTGCAAAATAGTCCCGACGGCAAGAAGCAGGGTGGATACGGTAACCCAACGGAACTGCCCTCCCTGGCGATGATGAAATTCCAAATCACCGATATGTTCGACCGTTTTCATGACAATTCCCCCTTCTTAACCGGCAATGGACGAAATGAACGAGTAATCGGTCATCCGTCCGTATACTAAAGCAATGCTGACAGCAATCATCAGCAAAATAAGCGCATAGTCTTTTGCGCGAGGCGCCACATTACTCATAAAACTGTGTTCATTACTGCCGAACGCCCGCAATTCCAGGCTGAGAGCCATCGTTTCAGACCGGCCGAGAGACTTGAGCAGAAGCGGCTGAATAACGGTCATGTAGTTTTTCATCTTTTTGAAAATATTCCCCGACACGGAAAGACCGCGGCATGACTGCGCTTCCTGCACGGCTTTGCTTTCGGCAATAAAATCAGGCACAAAACGCAGTGCCGCCGTAAACATAAAAGCATATTCATAAGGGATTTTAATCTGTTTGACGAGAGCCGCCGTTAAATCCTGAAGGCGTGTCGTCGTTAAAAGAATAATAAAGACCACCGTCATGGCAAGCATACGCAACCCCGTCACATAAGCGGATTCGAGGGAGCCGCCGCCGAGAAGCTGAATAATGCCGAGAAACACGGCAAAAACGCAGAGACTGGCAAGAGCCTTGACGTTGCGGCGGAAGCTGCCGCAAGCCGCCAGGATGACGACCTCCGCAACGACCAGGCCGATAAGCGTTCCGGGCGTGTTGAAGATGAGGGCCCAAAACGAGAAGGCTATCGTACCGATTAATTTAGTAACAGGAACGAGATTTTTTAACATATCTTATTACCTCCCGCATGACTTAACAAAGCCTCCCGAAAAGCGGCCATAGTCGGGCAGTACGGCAAGCCGGGCACAGCCATGGACAAGGTAACCGAAACGGGGCGACTGAGTCCGAGTTCATACAAATCGTCACGTTTTGTAAAAAGTTCTTCCGGCCCTCCGTCGAAGGCTTTCGTGCGATTGCCGATAACGATAACGCGACTGCAATATTCGGCAAGAATATCCATATCGTGAGTAATGAGCAGGATTGTGATCCCCCGCTTATTAAGAGCTTTAAGGAGTTCCATAAGCATTTTTTTATCCTCATTGTCCTGACCGCTTGTCGGCTCATCCAAAATAATATATCGCGTTTTCATCGCCAAGGCTGAAGCAATGGCAACGCGCTGTTTTTCACTGCGATTCAAATTGGGCGGGTACGCGTCGGCAAGCCCGGCAAGTCCCGTCGCAGCCATGGCCGTTTCCACCGCGGTCTTTACGTCTGCCGCGGCATGACCTGACTGCTCCGGTCCGTAAGCGATTTCTTTCGCTACAGTCGGCCGAAACATCTGCCGTTCCGGCCGCTGGAACACGTACCCGATCGATTTGCTCCGCCGGGCCGCTTTTTCTTCAGTTACGTCACGGCCGTCTATATAAACAAAACCGCCTGTCGGTTTTTCCAGGCCCATAAAAAGGCGTGTAACCGTCGTCTTACCCGAACCGTTACGGCCGCCAAGGCCGATAAATTCACCTTCCCGCACTTGTATATTCAAGTTTTCCAATACGGGAACGCCGTTATTGTAAGCAAAGCTTACATCTCTTAACTCAAGCATCTTTTCCCTCCACATAAATAAAAACCTTTCATCCCTATTATCTATAGGGACGAAAGGTCATTACTCTTCCGCGGTACCACCCTTATTGGCTAGAAGCCCGGCTCCACATGTACGGCATCTGTGATACAAGTCTCTTTCATAACGGTGGAGATACACCGTCGCACCCTACTCGTCGCCTTTCAGGACGCATCTCGCGAATCCATTCCGCCTGTCGACCTGTACCGACCTCTCACCGCCGTCGGCTCGCTGCAACCGTCTTTACAAACGTACTCGTTTCGTTCATCGACCGTTTCTTCAATTATGTATTTACTGTACAGGCTTTTCCCTTACTTGTCAATACGTAATGTCCTATATTTCCTAAAAGATTTAAGGATACCATGCAGCATAAGTGACATTTAAAGGCAGGGGTTTCATAACGGCCGAGATCATGCGAATAGCAATATTACAGCTTACAATAATGCCGACCGCCGGCCACGGCTTCGTATTGCCTTCAGGAGCTTTCATGCACAGTGTGCCCGCCGGTTCAAAGGCAATAATACGGCCAACAACAGATCTGCTTTCATATTTCTCCGGGGCAGTCCCGCCGCTCTTCTATAACGAGAGCCGCCTCATTCAGATGTAAATTATACATATCCGCCAAAGCGTTCAGATCGGCGGCGGTCATACTTTGACGCTTGCCGCCCATGGCAATAATCTCTCCACAAATCTGAGCGGATTTTTCAAGGACATCCATGAGTCCGAACGTGTCGTCAAAATCATCACCGCAGACAAAGGTACCGTGATGGGCCCAGACAACAGCCCTGTAGCGCTTCATTTTTTCCAGCGTCGCCGCCGCGGCAGCCTCGCTGCCGGGGATTACCCACGGGACAATGCCTATCCCTTCCGGGAAAACAAGCGGGTTTTCTATATCCATTTCCCACAGCTCACGGGTAAACCGGGCGTCATCTATGGGGAGAATAAACGTCAGCGCGATAAGATGCGCCGGATGGGCATGATAAATAACGCGATTTTTTTCGACATCCTCCGTCTTCTTCAAAGCCGCCACAGCCAGGTGCGTCGGCAATTCACTCGTAGGCCGGCTTTCAATAAGTCCCCAGACGATCCGGTATGCGTCCCCGCGTCCGTTAAGCTCTATAATACCGACAGTATCGGTCGGTGCCGCTGCGATATTACGCATGCATTTACCGCTGCCGGTAAGAAGGATACAGTCGCCTGCCAACAGGGGAACCGCCGTTTTTACGGGAATCCACGGTGCGGCCGTATCAAACTGTGCCGAACACGCATTAATATCGGCACCTGTCATTCTATAGCTTAAATTACCGCCGTTCCTTTCATGCCAGCCGCGCCGATCCCCGTCGGTCGCCAGCCGTATAAACGCCTTTACGAAAGACAGCTCTTCTATTCTCACGGAATTATTCCTCCTTTATTTTTTCCATAGAATACCACAGGGAGACCGGAACCGTCCATAAAACCCCTTCTCATATCTTGACAGAACCGCTTTCTATTCGCTACAATAGCACCAAGATAATTTCATATGCGTTTATCCAGAGCGGCGGAGGGACTGGCCCTATGAAACCCGGCAACCGTTAACACGGTGCTAATTCCTGCGGATTTTCCGAGAGATAATACACGGTCCCCTTCTCTTTCGGAAGGGGATTTTTTTACGGATATATCGCATAATCTTATTTTGATTTATATTTCTTAAAGGAGGACTTACCCATGCATTCATTCAAGAAATTCACAGGACTCACGGCAGCCGCGCTTCTCTTTGCGGCCGCACTCTTATCCGGCTGCGGCAGTCCCGCACCTGCCGGCGGTACGGAAGCGACGAAAAATACGGTTGTAACAGTTGCCGCCACGCCGGTCCCGCACAGTGAGATCTTAAACGAAATTAAACCGCTTCTCGCAAAAGAAGGAATCGACCTGAAGATTATCGAATTTACGGACTATGTAAAGCCGAATCTCGCCTTGGCCGACAAAGAGGTGGACGCCACCTTCCATCAGCACATTCCGTTCCTTGAAAAATTCAATGCCGAACACGGCACAAAACTCATCTCGGCCGGCAAGATTCATGTCGAGCCGATGGGCGTATATTCGCATAAAATCAAAGAATTAAGCGAGTTGACAAATAATGCTAAAGTTGCTATTCCCAACGATCCGTCCAATGGCGGCAGGGCGCTTCTTATCCTGCAATCCGCCGGACTTATTGAATTGAAAGACGGCGGCAATGTATCAAGCACGGTCCAGGATATCGTCAAAAATCCGAAGAACTTGCAGTTCCTTGAACTGGAAGCGGCACAGATTCCCCGTTCCCTCGACGATACGGATATAGCCGTCATCAACACGAACTTCGCCCTGGAAGCGGGACTTAACCCGTTGAAGGACGCCCTCTTCTTGGAAGCGAAAGATTCGCCTTATGCCAATATTCTCGCCATTCGCGAGGGAGACGAAAACCGTCCGGAAATTCAAAAGCTCTTAAAAGCACTTCAATCTCCGGAAGTGAAGCAATTTATTGAAGACCACTATAAAGGGGCAATTCTGCCGTCATTTTAAATAATGTAAAAAACGGTGCACCGCATTTTTCAACGGTCCTTTCTCATACCTGAGAAGGCAGTGGAATATCCACTGCCTTCTCAGGTATATTTCTTTATTTGTTAGCCTCTTCCAAGTCTTTTTTCACTGCTTCGATGAACTGATGATAGTTAATGGTCGCACCGGAGATAGCGTCAACTTGAGCCAGTTTCTGTTTCTGCAAAAGCTGGTCCGCATACTTCTGCTGCGCTTCGAATGCAATTTTAGCTTTTTTCGCGTTCGTCGGGTCTTTATCCTTCCCGTAGTCGGACGTTTTAGGCGTGCCGTCCTTATCAATACCTTGATAATTAACGGCCGTAATCGTATGATCCTTAATCGTCAGGGAAATAACGGACTTACCGTGTACCTTATCTGCAGAACTTTCTGCCGTATACGTCCCGTCCTTAGTCTTTGACAAATCACAGCACGCCGCCGTCTCGCCCGGTTGCTGCGCTTGGCCTGCGGTATCAGTTTCATCATTGCCGCAACCGGTCATCAGTTGCAGCGCCGCAAACGCCGCTGCCGCAAAAATCGCATATTTACGTTTCGCCATGTCCCTCTCCTTACTCCGTTACCATATGGCCGTGTTCGATAATGATGCAGCGCTGCGCTTCCGCACCGACTTCAGGCGAATGAGTGACGGTAATAATCGTGTGCCCTTCATCATGAAGTTCACGGAAAATTTTCATAACCAATTTTTGGTTTGCTTCATCCAGGTTGCCGGTCGGTTCATCGGCCAACAGGACAACCGGGTAGTTGATCAGGGCTCTGGCAATGCACACACGCTGTTGTTCACCGCCCGAAAGCTGGCTCGGCAAATGATTGGCGCGATCCTTCAGACCGACGCGTTCCATCATTTCCATAGCTTCTTTTTTATCCGGCATACTGTGATAATACTGGGCTACCATAACATTTTCAACAGCCGTCAAATACGGAATGAGGTGGAACTGCTGGAAAACCATGCCGATTTTACTGCGGCGCATTTCCGTCAGCTCCGCATCCGTACTGTTACGCAAGTCAATGCCGTCAAGAACAACCGAGCCGCCTGTAGCATGATCCATACAACCGATAATATTCATCAATGTCGTCTTCCCGGAACCGGAAGGACCCATGATGGCCACCCATTCTCCTTTTTCTACAGACATGGTGATATGCTGTAAGGCCATAACTTTGCCGTTATAAGCCATGGATACATCTTTTAATTCCAATAAACTCATGAAAATCCTCCCTTATTCACCGCGCAAAACGATTGCCGGATCGACACTCGTCGCTATCCGTACAGGAATAAGACTGGCCAGACCCGTAACTAAAACAGACAAGACAATAGATAAGACGACAACGGACGGTGAAAATTCGATAGCTCTGTTAAATACGTTCATGCTGACACTTTGGGCAAACACATACCCGCAAGCGCTGCCGAGAATGCCGCCGATAGCGCCGAGAACGCAACCTTCACCGAAAAATTCGACGACAATATTCTGATTGCTTGCGCCGAGAGCCTTTTTCAGGCCTATTTCCTTACGGCGCTCCGTAACAACGGCCATCATCGTCGTCGTCACACAAATCATCGTCAATAAGAGGACGACAATGGTAACAAGGAAAACGAGAACCTGTAATTTGCCGAGGACATTTTCTTCAGAACGGGCAATTTGCTGTACCGGCTGCGGTTGAATAGCGGGAGCGCCGGCTTTCAATTTCTGAATCAAGCCGTCAAGCTTATCCCCGTCGGCAACGATACTGATTTGAGCCAGGCTGACCTGATTCGGCTTTTCATCAATATCCTGCATCTCTTTTAAATTGATGAACGCAAACTGTTCTTCTTTACTGCCCGTAGCCACGATACCGGAGACTTTGAAATTGCGCATCGCCTTACCTTCGCCGGCGCTGATGCTGACATTTTGTCCGATGAGCTTGTCGGGATCACGGGAAATTTTCTTCGCCAGTTCCGCGCCGATAAGGACTTCCCGCTCCCCTTCCTGAGGCCATTGGCCCCGGACCTGCCAATACGAGCTGACCGCCCGGAGGGATTTAAAGTCCGTACCGCCCGTCATGACGGGCTGTTTGTTCACTTCCAATGTATCATAAAGATACGGCGTGATACCGACGACTTCATTTCCCGCCAGAAGCGTCCGGACCTTTTCCACTTCACTTTCATCATACATCGCCTCATCACCGCTCGGCAAAATGAGAAGATTGGCTCCGTAAGCACGGAATTCGCGCCCCATTTGCCGCGGTACTTCACGATAAACCGTAACCATACCGGAAATAATTGTCGCACCGACGGCTACGGCCAGGAGAGCGACGAGCATACGCGTGTGTCTGCGCAGCAGGGCGTGTATAACCATTGTAAAAAACATTTTATATTTTTTTATCATACAAATCACCTGCCATGAAGAACACTTGCCGGCTGCAACGAAAGCAACATACGGATTGCGGGCAGACTGCCAAGCAAGAGAACAACCGTCATAAGGATCCCGACGACGGGAATAACAATAAGATTATTGGCAATGGCCGAGCCGAAAACGGTGACCCCGATGATCTGGGCAAAACCCATACCCACAAAGTAACCGATAATACCGCCGATGGCACCGGCAATAAGGGTTTCCGTTAAAATCATGACGATAACTTCATAATTTTTGGCCCCTAAGGCCTTCATCAAGCCGATCTCCCGACTTCGTTCCATCACGTTGGCACTGATCAAGTTGGAAACGCCAAGGGCCGCACTGAGAAGGCTCAACACGGTGATTAAAAGCATCAGCATCTGCGTTTTATCAAGAATTTTCCCTTCCGATTCGGCGATTTGCCGCACCGGATGGGCGCTGGAGTTTTCTATGACTTCTTCAATCTGGAAAGCAATGGAGCTGACATAAGCCGTGCAATACCAGATTTCCCGCTCCGCCTGGGAAAGTCGTTCCGGATTGGCGGCAGCCTTACGGGCCAGTTCATTTTCCGGCGTCGTAATGGCGCTGACTTCAATTTCACTGACCTTACCGGGTAAATTCAAAGCTTGCTGAGCGACGGACAGGCTTGCCAGAACGGCATCATCCTCCGCGCCGCCGCCGGAAACAATGCCGGTAACGGTAAAGTTCCCCTGTGTGCCGTCGGCTTTTTGATAACTTACGGTGTCGCCGACCTTAACCTGCAGCGATTCGGCAAGCTTCTGCCCCACCAGGACCTGATCCGTTCCGTCGTTCGGCCAGCTGCCGTCGATCTGCCACCAGGACTTCATTTCTTCCACGCCTGTATCAAACGCTTCGCCCGTAGGCAATTGCATATGATAATTGAACCAGGTGCCGACAAGATTGACTGTCTTGCCGTTCACCGAAACGGTCCCGTCCAGCATAGGGGCGAAAGCGACGATATTATTCGTCCAGAAAATTGTTTTAATCTTCCCTAAATCGGATTCTTTCAAATATTCTTTATGTCCGCTCTCACTGCCGACGCCGTAAACATCGCTGAGAAGCGAAGCATTTTTCGGTGCCACCGTAATGTTGGCGCCGAAGGCTTTTAACTCCTGATTAACCTTGTCACCGACATCAAACATAACGTTCAGCATGGCCGATGCCAGAGACACACCGAGGGCAACGGTCAGGGCTATCAGGAAGAACCGGCCGCGCTGACGTATGAGGGCACCTTTAACCATCAACCAAAACATAGGTTCACTCCTTTCTAGCGAAATACTTTGCGGTTAGCTTCCAGATCTTCAGCATTGACAATGAGCTTACCGCCTTCAATCGTATATTTGACGGGAATCGGGTTGCAGCCGCCTTTGCTGCCGATAGTCGCCTTATTCATAACGACATCGCACAACTTGCAGACGACTTGCCCGTCTTTTTCATAATAACCGGTAGGCCCGCAGATTTCGCAGGCATCGAGGCCGACACCGTATGCGGAGCCGCCTTTTAAGATAACGATAAAGCGAACGCCTTCACCGCCGGAAGCTCTGTACACGTACCGATGTAAATGCCCGTCCGCGAACTGCCCCAGATCTATTGAAACTTTACCGTTCACGGCACTTACCTGTACGGCAGGCACGATCTCTTCCTTATGCGTTGCATAAGACCAGCCGAAAGTGGAAAAGCAAGCCATGGCAACAAGGCAGATCACAGTACCGACTCCCCAACGGCGTTTGGCCTTGGCGCCGGACACAATACGACGGTACTCCGCCGGATTGGTGCCTTCCGGGCGTTCCGGTTTCGGCTGTGAGAAAAGAGTGAGCGGCACAAAAAGAAGCGCCCCGTAAATAACAAAGACCAGCATGTCCTGATTGTTAATAATCGGCGCCATGATCTTGATGAGCGATCCGCTCGGCAAGAATTGGCGCGCCATAGCAACGCGGAGAATATAAATAATCTGTTCAATAAAAAGCGCCAGAATCTGAATGGCAAATACAAAAAGAAGCCGCTTATAACGGAGAGCCGCTGCCGCTTTATACGTAATGACGGCGCCGAGAAGCGCAAAAAGGAGGCCCGTAATAAAGCCGAGATTCACAATGAAAAAGTTTAAAGTAAAATACTTGCCGGACGCCCCGATAAATGACGTATACGGCATAAGCCACAGCTCCATACCGTGAAAAAGGATAAACATGACAGCCAAAATAAAGGCACTCGTCGCAACGACTTTATTCACCTTTTCCGACAAGTTCTTACCGAAGAAAAGCATAATCAAAAGGATAATTTCGGCCACAACGGCAATCGTTATGGTCAGCGCCTCGAACCCTTCACGCGTAATGGCGTTCTTCGTGCCGACTTTGACGGCGACAAAGAAAAGGGAGAGCCAAAACCCCCAATAGATGGCCCGTTTTAATGTGTTTTTGTATTCCGGCAACTCAAGGCGCAAAAAGATAGCCAATAAAATCCCCAGCGGAACGGCAAGGGTCACGCCCTGCACCATGGCCGGAATGAACTGCAAAAGAAATGCCTGTAACATGTCGTACTCCTTTATATAGGAAAGAAAGTCCTGCAAACCGGTCGTAATAATGCCTCATTACGGTCCGGCCGGCAGGACTTTTTCCTTACGTTAGCTGATTGAGCGCTTACCAGTTACGAGGAACGTAGTTAAATGTCCAGTGGAGGACAACCGGTTCCTTCCAGAAGCGGCCTTCAACACCCGTTTCTTTATCTACGTGTAAGCCGTAATTCATGCGGTACGGGCTGTCGATCGTGAATTCACAATCATACGTACCGGCGCCGAGCATCTTGAGATTGGCACCGTAGTGCGGGCCGTCATCGGCATTCATCGGCATGAATACGCCTTCCATTGTTTCACCGGTTTCCTGCTTGGTGAATTTGTAATGAACTGTCAGGTAGGGAATCCATTCGCCTACACCGAAACCGGTATCATTGCCTTCGGTCGCATGAATATCCGTTTCCATGTGGAGGTCGGCTTTGTCCGGGCTGAGCATTACGCCTTCCGGTTCCATCTGTATCGGTTGGAAGTAAACTAAAGCAACATTGAAGTGCTGATCCTTCACTTCCTGTTCTTCGCCGATCGGGTATTCCTCAAATGCATACGTAGACTGACCGCCGAATGCAGCGAAAGAACCTGCCAACGCGCATACTGCCAATGCAACTTTCAACTTCTTAACTTTAGAACCAAACATAACAACATCTCCTTTTATGAATTTTGAGCAGACACATCAACATTTCGATTTTTTCTGCTTCTATAATAAACCATACCGACCGCCAACAAGATCATGAAACCTTGAGCACCGAGCGTTTCTACAGTCGGGTAAATGCCAAGGTAATCGATGGTCGGAATAATCGAACTTTCAATTACAGTCTGGCCGACTACACCCGCTTCCTGTAGTTCCGCAATGCCGCCGCCGGCAAAGCTTACCGCCAAAACATACATCAAGACGCTTGTAAAGATAAAGAAAGGCCGCAGAGGGATACGCAAAATCCCCCGCTGCATAAGGAAGAACAAGACGGCCAGAGCAACACACCCTGCGCCGAAACCGGCCCAAATCAAATGCGTATCGCCGGACGAGTTATTAAACAATGCCTGATAAAAAAGAATTACTTCAGCTCCTTCACGATATACGGCCAAAAAGGCAGCCATGCCGAGAGCTTTGGCATGTCCTGTCGTCATGGTCGTATGAATCATACTTTCAATATACTCTTTCCAGGCATTTTTATCGGATTTGGCGCCGAGCCACGCACTGGTGAAAAAGAGGACAACAACGGCAATAAGCGCCGTTACGCCTTCAATCAGTTCACGGCTCGCGCCGATACCCGCTTCTTCATTCATAAGTGTACTGAACAGATATGCCGTAATAAAGCTGGCCACGATAGCCGCCAGGGAATAATTATAAACCGTTTTAAGATATTTCTCGTTGCTCGATTTGCGAAGATATGCAATAATCGCCAGAAGAACGAGCATCGCTTCGATGCCTTCACGTAAAAGGATAAGAAAAGCCGGGCCGAATGTCGCCCAACCGCCGCCGGCCGAACCCTTGTCTTCCAGTTTTTTTACATCTTCCATGACCATTTGGTTCAGTTTGTCCGCTTCGGCACGGACCTGATCCCCGTTATTCGGCTCACTCATTACCTTTTTGAGCTTACTGAACTGATATTCCGTGAGAGCCGCATCCTTGGCGGCCACACTGGAGCGGATAGCCGGTTCGAGGCCGTCTTTTTCATAAATACCGTAGTATGCATTATTAACGGCGGTCTTCGCACCGTTCGAATCGCCGGAATTGTAAATATTCACGGCTTCGTTAATGGACTGTACCACGCGATTGCCGACTTGTTCCCAGCGCGGCGCAGCCTGAGAGCCGGGCACGGCGGCAAAAAACAGCACCGCTGCTGTAACCGCAACCAGCCACTTGCGTAATTTCATGAACAGGTCACTCCTTTAAGTGATGATAAATACCGTATTATTCTTTTTCCACTTTGGGCGGGGCATTGAAAGGTATGCTGATATTTTTGTACGCCGGAATGGGATTATCGTTTTCATCCGTAGCCGGCTTGAACAGCCATTTCATGGCATACTCTTCCGCCAACTTGTTAACCTTGGCCGATTCGGGATTCTTCCTGTCCCGAACGGGCGTCATCAATTTAACCTTCGTTACCTTGCCGTTCGTACCGACAAGAGACTGTACTGTAATATACCCCTTAAACTTAACGATGCCTTTGGGCGGATAAAAAGTTTTTTCCGTAATCGGCGGATTCCCCTTTTTCTGTCCTTTACCGCCGCCTTTTTTGCCGCTGTCCCGGCCGTTGCCCGACTTCGGTTCAGCCGTCTCCCCTTCGCTTGTCTTCTTGGCAATGGCATTATACGGGTCGCTTGCCGTTACAGGGCTTGTAATCGTTTCGGGAACGGGCGTTACAGGAGAAGGTTCGGGTGTAACCGGCTGTTGTTCTTCCGGTTTTTCTTCCTCTTTCTGTTCGTCCTGATCCTGCTGTTCCGGATCACCGCCGCCGCCGTCACCGTCCGTACCGTCTCCGGAAGCAAACTCTACCGTCGGTTCGGGGGCTTTGTCGGCCGCCTGTCCGTCAATCCAGGGAACGAGGAATCCGAAAATACCGATAAAGACAATGTGCAGTGCTACGGCAATTATTAATGCCTGTTTCCACTTTGATCTGAATCTCATCGTTTCGCCTTCTTCACTACTTATCTACGGAAATGGAAATATGCTGGACCCCGGCGGCCTTCAGGGCATCCAACGCATAGGCAATATTTTCATACGGAGCTTTGCGATCGCCGCGCACGACAAATACGGCGTCGGGATCACCGGCAACCTTTGCTTTTATTTTTTCATCGAAGTCTTTTGTCGGCTTCGTATCCTGCTCATAAAGGATATCTCCGCTCGATGTGATGGTAATCATAACCGTATGGGGCTTCATATCATTTTCCGCCGATTGGCCGGCCGGCAGATTAACGCGAATGGCGTTGGCCTGAATCATGGAAATGCTGCTGATCATGAAGAATACCAATAAAAAAAGCATGATATCAATCATCGGTATAATAATGACAGCCGGCTGAGCAGTTATTCTGTGTTCCCGTCTCATCGTCTTTCACCGTTTTTGCCGCATTCGGCGAGAACCGCGGAAGACGCCTTGTCGAGAACCGAGAGTATTTCATCCAGACGTTGTGCCAGAAATGTATGAATAATAAGAGCCATAATGGCAACACAAAGGCCGGTCGCCGTCGCGATTAACGCTTCGCCTATGCCGCCCGTAATGGCCAGCGGTTCCCCCGCCTGCATACTGAACACGTTAAACGACGAGATCATGCCCGAAATCGTACCGAGCAGGCCCAGCAGCGGGGACAAGGTAACAATCATGCCCAGGTAATTAAGATGAGCGCGCAAATGCCCGGCCACTTCATTATAGGCCGTATCGAGCGCAAGCGTGACGTCGCCGCCGCGGAGAGCTTCCTTGATCCCGGCGGCGGCCAAAAAGGCGACAGCATTATCCGACTCTTCACAATCCTCCAGGGTCGACTCCCAGCCGTTGTTGCGCAACGCTATAGGAAGACGCGCCGAGAACTGTTCCATCCCCCTGCTCAGCCGACGATAAAAATTCAATCGCTCCGCCGCAATAGTCACGACACCGAGTGAGCACAGGACCAGCACATACATGATAAAGCCGCCCTTTTCAAATAATTCCAAGCCGTTCAAGGTATCACTCCTCTTGCTATGCCAAAAAGTAAAAGCGCGGGCACGTTCAGTACGCTTTACGTATATTGATGAAACTGATTTTTGTTATCGTATTGCTAGTTAAGTATAGCAAAGCCTATTTTAACTTGTCAAATAATGTCACAATTATAAATACCATATAAAACGCGAATGAATTTGTTACACATATCGCATACTACTTCTACGAAGGTACGCCGTGAGCAAGACAATACTGACTATGACTGAAGAATACAAGTATAAGACTATTTAACCGTACGGATTATGACCGCTTATCCCCTAAAGCCCCTGCCTGCCAATAACCGGGAATTTCCTTACGACCCGGCTGTTCGGCCGAAGCGGGCTTCCCCCCCCCAAAGTTGATCATCAACCGCTTGAAAAACTAAATCACCGTACATTCCGGCTATGCGCTGTCCGCAGAAACACGATACGTTTTCCGTTCTTGAAACCAACACAGCGGAACGACTCTATTCTTTTGGTGATGTATGCTGCACGGCCCATGCATACAAGAATGGACTTTAGCTTCTAAAAAGCGCTTATATTTGCTGTTTTTTTTGTGACATTTTTATTTACGCTTGACACAGGTAAATACATATTAATAAATACCATTGACAAAAAAGGATATTGTCCTGCCCGTCCAATACTGCGGTAAAGCCTTCTTATCTTTTTTACGGGCATTCACGCCAATTCTCCGAAACGTTCCTCCGTTACATTATTCCTGAATACTTCTTCTATATCATGCATAAAAGGAAGGAATACCGCCTGTAAACCGGCTGTATTCCTCGTATTTTCGTTACCTTACGGTTCAGTTTTTATTGTCGCCGCATGAAATATACTGGCGGATAGTACAGGTTTCCTTATAGCCGTCAGCCAAAACAATAACTTGCAAATCAAGGCCTTCCAATTCATCCAAAAGCGCCTCGGTCATGCGGTGCTGGACAGCATTATAACCGCTGCAGAAGAGGACTCTGCATGCCGACGCGCCGCGAAAGAGCCCGCGGGGGTGACTCAACAGTTTCGCCAGGAGAGCCGGTGTAACTACGGCGTCCATAGGACGATTCATAATAAGAGCCGCCTGTTCGGCTCCCTCGACCCGTTCTTCCGTAATGGATGAACCCAGCATTTGCAGGTTGACCACACCGATAACGGTATCACAATGCTGCGGCAGCGGCACGTCTTCAGCCAGAGGGGCTTTCAGCCATTTATGGTGAGCCATGTCCGCTTCGGCAATAATATACCAGGCAGGATGCCGTTCCCGTACGTAGTCGAGCATGTCCGGCTCCAGGCCTTCATAATTACCGTCCCCATCAACTGAACGGAACCAGCCGGGGGCGCGCCCTGCCGCTATTTTTTCTACACAGAAGGCTTCTCCCTTTTCTCTGTTTTCCGTGCAGATAATGTCGATTTGCCCGACATTGCCCAGCCACTCTGTATCGGCCGGAACGGTGGAACTCACCATAATCGGCAAATTCGCCCCCTGCCCGTATGTCACCAGCCGTTCGAGAACCGTCGTTTTACCGCCGGCTCCGACAATGGCCGTAATTCCCGGCTGCAAGAGCCGCAGCCAGCGCTTATCTTCCGCCATTTTCCGCCTCCTTATATCGCAGTATATCCCAACTTACCGAACTCTTCATAGACAAGCGGAAGCAATCGCTTCAACATGGCAACCGTCATTTCTTTTCGTTCCGTTTCCGATGCCGCTCCGAAATCGGCAAAATCCAACTCATCCCGTACCATGATCGCCACGTTATCCTTCGCTTTAATCCCTTTCTCATTCAATTCAGCCACTGCATTATGAGCAATTGCCGCTATTCCCGGCCGCCCGCCGACCACAATATTCCAGCCCCGGGAACTGAGTGAAACGGCTGCCACGAGAACGGGCTCATCAGACGGCAGCGGGCGCAGCACTTCATAGGATACGTGTATTTTTTCTTTTAAAATCCGTATTTCGCAAATGAGATCACGGACAGGCGGACAAAGCAAATAATTTTCCAGGCTCATTCTGCCGCGTCCTGCCAAAACGACGTCAACCGTCAATGTAAGCAGTACGGGCAGCAGGATTGAAAAAGGATATTTACCGCTCACAACACCGCCTGCCGTAGCTCTTTTCTTTACCGATTTGTCATAAATATCATGAAAACAGCAGTGCAGGCCTTTACACATTGATTCCACCGCCGCCGACTGTTCCAACGCCGCTAAAGCGGTCGTCGCCCCGATAACCAGTTCTTCCTCCTCGTCGCGTATATAATCAAGGCCCAGTTCAGACAAGGCGATAATACGACGTCCGGACGCGTCTTTTTTCCTTAACCCGCCGCCACTGGCGGCAAACACAGTATTTTCATCTTCCTTATACAGCGTTAACGCTTCTTCCGGCGTCGTCGGATACAGCACATCAAGTATTTTCGTCAACAGTCTCCCTTCTTCCTTCGGTCTGAGGTGCCGCGGCCGCATTGGGCCGTTCGGGGTTCACCAAAAAAGAACCGCCGTTACACCGTAAAATACGTTCTGTCAACTCATCGGGACCGACCGTCCCGTACAACTCTTTTTCTTCCGCATAGAGAGGCATGGGCATATATAATTGAATTATATTGCCGTCGGCCGTTTTTATTTCTCCGAGTTCGCCGTCAAATTGAATGATGACGGCACCGGAAAATTCTCCGGCATCGGAAAAGGTTTCACGGCTTTCTTCGGCCGGCAACATAAAACCGTAGGAAAGCCACATTTTATTCAAGTGGGAAAACCGGCCCAAATCGGTCAGAAGCCGCACGGGCCAAGGCTTCTTCTCCGTGCTGAAAAGGGCCGCCGAAGCCGGCAGGCACCAATCTTCCGAAAGCATCATATAGAGTTCGGCCAGAGCCGTATCGCCTTCTTTACCGCCTAAATAATCGGCCATGGAAAGAGAACTCATCCCGATCGTATACAGTAAGTAAAAAGGTTCGTCCGCCGTCGGATGAAGGACGGCTACATCCACGGCGACCGGTAATAACGTCCGGTCCTTATAAATTGTACGTTTGCGGCCGGGAAAAAGAGTTTCGAAATACGCAGTCATTTCACTGCCGTAATCATGTCGTTTTCCTTCCGCTTCGCCGCTACCCGTTCGGGGCAGGACGGACAGCATATAATCGCTCATAGCGGGTCTCCTCTGATTTTATTTATTATAACACAGTCCGGACGCCTGTTGTTATGAGATTTCATAATTATGATTTTTAACGAACGTATACAAAAAGCGCCTTACCGTAACGGGTAAGACGCTTTTTCGCATTTCCGATCAGACTTCGACGACTTCCGTTTCTTCCGCGTCACGGTTAACCGCGCCGGGGCCGCGTCTGCGGTCGGATCGGTTTTTCCAGACAACCCACAACGAGGTATCGACACAAATGGACGAATAGGCCCCGCTGACAAACCCGATGAGCATGACAAGCGAGAAGTTTTTCGTCGATTCGCCGCCGAAGAAATGGAGGGAACCGCAAGCAAGAAGCACCGTTGTCAAGGTATATATACTTCTGTGGATACTTTGGGAAATACTGTCTTCCGCCAATTGTTCGTATGTATCGGTTCTCCTGTGAGTTCGCGTATTTTCGCGAACACGGTCAAAAATAACTACCGCTTCATTCATGGAATACCCGACAACCGTGAGAATTGCCGCCAGGAAAGACGAGTCTATTTCCAACCGGAAAAAGGAAAATACGCCCAAAACCATAATAAGGTCGTGAAGAATGGAAACAATAGCGGAAATCGCTATTTTATATTCAAAACGGAAAGAGATGTATGCTGCCAGGGCCAGAAAAGCCACAGCCAGGCTCATGACCGCATTTTTCGTCACCTCCGCGCCGATAACGGCGCCGACCGATTCAGTACGCTTAATTTCCGCCCCGCCGAGCCGGGTATGGAGCTTATCGGCCAGCGACCCGCTTTCATCGCTGGAAAGATTGCGCATGCGAAGCATAACGTCCTGAGACGCCTCCTGATCCGTAACGCCGGAGAGCTGAATAACGCTGCTTTCCAAATTCATCCCCGTGCCGTCGACAACCTGACGGACTTCGGCAACCGTCACGGGACGGTTGAACCGCATATCCAATATGGTACCGCCCGTATAGTCGATACCGAAATTGAATCCATGGGTAAAAATGGAGAGTAAACTCGCGATGACAAGGATCGCGGACAGAGTGAACCACCATTTACGATGCTTTACAATGCTGAATTTCATGCCTGTCCCTCCTTTCCGCCATCTTTCTGTCCAACAGTTCTGTTTAACCCGTAGAAGCGGGGATTGACAAGGATCCCCGTGTTAATGAACCACGTAAGCAGGGAGCGGCTGACAAGAATGGCCGTGAACATGCTGACAACAATACCGAGCGCCAGGTTAACGGCAAAGCCGCGTACCGTGCCGGATCCCATGACGATGAGTACGACCGCCGCAATCATAACGGACACATTGGCATCGAGGATCGTACTGAAGGCGCGCTTAAACCCGGCCTGCATGGATGTACGCAGGCTCTTGCCGACAAGAACTTCTTCTTTAAAGCGTTCAAAAATAAGAATATTCGCATCGACGGCAAAACCCATGGAGAGGATAATCCCCGCAATACCGGGAAGTGTTAACGTTGCATCCAGATACTTGAGAATAGCAAGCAGGATCAGAACATAGACGAGGAGCGCCACATTGGCGACAATGCCGGACATGCGATAGACGACGACAAGGAAAATCATGATCAGAACAATGCCGATAGCAAAAGCACGTTCACTTTTTTCCTTCGAATCCTGTCCGAGGCTGGGGCCGATTGTCCGCACTTCGAGAACTTTGAGTTTAACCGGAAGAGCGCCGGAACGGAGCAAGATCGCGAGATTTTTCGCTTCTTCCAGGGACTGGCTGCCGGTGATCACCGCTTTGCCGCCTGTAATGGCTTCGTTGACGACAGGCGCCGTCAATACTTCCCCGTCCAGTGTGATGGAAATCTTATGGCCTACGTTGGCCGCCGTAAGATCGGCAAATTTCTGCGCTCCTTCGTCCGTAAATTCAATAGCGACAACATTTTTCTTACCGTTATCGATTTGTTCCTTTGCCGTTTTCAAGTCGCTGCCGGTCATCCGCGTAGTACCGGTTTCGTCTTTAAACTCCATAACGGCCGTTTTGCCGATGGTTTCGATAGCCTTTTCGGGATTTTTTTCGCCCGGCAGCTCGACGATAATGCGGCGCGAGCCTTCCTTTTGGACGATAGGTTCGGTCAGGCCCATTTCGTTAATGCGGCGTTCAACGATAGTAACGGCGCGGTTAACGGAATCATCCGTAACTGGCGAGTCCGGCGTATCCTGTGCTTCCAGGACGATATGCGTGCCGCCCTGCAGGTCAAGCCCCTGCTTTATCGATTCGGCCAGGGGCCGGATACATGTGGCAAAGACGCCGATAATGATGGCAACGGCGCCAAAAAATTTGATCATGTTTTTGAGACGCAACTACGCTCCCCCTCTCTGGGAATGTAACTTATTTATATGGTACTGATATATTCTTTTTCCGTCACAATGACGGAAACGGACACGTCATGCGCTTCGACAGGCACGCTATCTATGAGCTGAAAACCGTGTGCCACGGCCCAGACGATGTCCCCGCGGATGTTCTCCGCAAAGCGATCGTAAAATCCCGCCCCTCTGCCGAGGCGATGCCCCTGCCGGTCAAAGGCAAGCCCTGATACAATGAGCCAATCGAGCTGCCGCCTGTCACACACAGGCGCACCGCCGGCGGCGGTGCGGATACCGTAACGGCCGGATACAGCCGCGGCAAGCGAATATAGGCGAACCCCTTCCATCCGCCCTTCATCCAGACAGCGGGGAACATAGATTTCCTTGCCGTCCTTTACGGCCCGGTCAATAAAGGCATCCAGCGATACTTCTCCGGCCATATGGAGAAAGGCCATAATCCGTTTTGCCGTCTTATATTTTTCCGACTGCCACAGGGACCGGCAAATAACGGAGCTGCCTGCCGCGCATACGTCGGCAGGCAGAGAATGCAAAAGGCTGTTCATTTGTTTGCGAAGCACCTTTTTTTCTTCCATCACATAACTCCGGTTTACTGATTTTCTTCATTCTTGCTCAAGACCTGATTGATAGCCTGACGGGTAACTTTGATTTCCGTCTTTTCGGCAATCCGTACTGTCGCATGGTCCTCGTGCAACGAAACGATTGTACCGAAAATACCGCCGACTGTAATGATTTTTGCACCGGGCTTCAGACTTTCAAGCATTTCCTGACGGCGTTTTTGTTGCTTTTTCTGCGGCCGCCACAACATGAAATAAAAAATAACTACCATGAGAATAATCGGCCAGAACGCTTGCATCTGCTCCATAATGTCCACCTGTCTCACCTCCCGAAGGTAATGTCGTGTCCGTACCGGGTCAGCTGTCTCGATATCGGCTCCAAAAATTTTCGCGAAATGCGGCAAACGTTCCGTTTAATACGGATTCACGCATACGACGCATAAAATTTAGCAGGAAATACAAATTGTGAATACTTACAAGACGATATGCCAGGAGTTCTTCCGCTTTGAAAAGATGACGTATATAAGCACGCGTATAATTGCGGCACGTATAACAACCGCACGACTCTTCAAGGGGACCGAAATCCCGGGCATATCCGGCGTTACGCACATTAACCCTACCCGTACCCGTCATGGCCATGCCGTTACGGGCAACACGCGTCGGAAAAACGCAGTCAAACATATCTATGCCGCGGGCAACGCCTTCGATCAAACAGTCGGGCGTGCCGACACCCATGAGATACCGCGCCTTTTCACGGGGCAGGTACGGCACGGTTCCGTCTAATATATCATACATGATATCCTTTGATTCGCCAACACTCAATCCGCCGATTCCATACCCTTCAAAATTCATGGCTACCAGATCGGCGGCGCTTTTTTTGCGCAAGTCCTTATACATACCGCCCTGAACGATACCGAAAAGCCCCTGTGTGTCACTGCGGTGGCTGTCCAGGCAACGTCGTGCCCAGCGGCTCGTCCGTTCCGTAGAAAGGCGGGTGTATTCATAGTCCGACGGGTAGGGGATGCATTCGTCAAAAGTCATGGCAATATCCGCATTTAAAGCCATCTGAACGGTCATGGACACTTCCGGTGAAAGGAATTTTTCCGAACCGTCAATATGTGAACGGAAGGTAACTCCCTCCTCCGTAATCCTGCGCATCCGTCCCAGGCTGAATACCTGGAAACCGCCGCTATCCGTCAAAACGGCCCGTTTCCAATTCATAAAGCGATGTAAGCCGCCCGCTTCTCTGACCAGGTCCTCACCGGGCCGCAGGAAGAGATGATACGTATTACTCAAGATAACCTGCGCACCCATATCGTACAATTCCTCAGGCGTCAGGGTTTTGACCGTCGCCTGTGTGCCGACGGGCATAAACATGGGGGTCTTGAAAGTGCCGTGCGGTGTCCGCAAAAGCCCGGCCCTGGCACCGCCGCACTCGGCCTGTAACTCATACTCAATAACCACAGGTACCTCCTAGTGTATAAACATGGCGTCGCCGAAGCTGAAAAAACGATACTTTTCACGAACGGCCGTTTCATAAGCGCGCAGAATTTTTTCCCGTTTCGACATGGCGCTGACTAACATGAGCAGGGTTGATTCGGGAAGGTGAAAATTCGTTACAAGCGCGTCTACAACGCGAAACGTGTATCCGGGATAAATAAAGATGTCGGTCCGTCCTGCTCCGGCTTCGACACGGCCGTTTGAACCGGCGCTTTCCAGTGTTCGAATCGACGTCGTCCCGACCGCGATAACACGTCGCCCTTCATCTTTTGCCCTGTTCACTTTCGCCGCGGCTGCCGGCATAATGCTGTAAAATTCGCTGTGCATGACATGGTCTTCAATGTTTTCTTCTCCAACCGGCCGGAATGTACCGAGCCCTACATGCAAGGTGACAAATACCGTTTCCACACCTTTGGCGCGAATCCTGTCGAGCAGTGCCTCGGTAAAATGCAGGCCTGCCGTCGGCGCCGCGGCGGATCCCTTTTCGCGGGCATATACAGTCTGATAATCATCCGGGTTTTCAAGTTTTTCATGAATATACGGCGGCAAGGGCATTTCACCGATACGTCCGATTATGTCGTCAAAAACGCCGGTGTATTTAAATTGCACTATGCGGCCGCCGAAATCGGTTCGTTTAAGGACGGTCCCCGTCAGGTCGTCGCCAAAAGAAATGACGGTTCCCGGCAAGGCTTTTTTACCCGGCTTAACAAGAACTTCCCACATATCTTCGCCGACAGGGGCCAGCAATAATACTTCCACCTTACCGCCTGTAGGCACCCGCGTCCCGTACAGGCGCGCCGGTATAACCCGGGAATCGTTAAAAACAAGCACATCGCCGGACTTAAGCGCATCGACGAGATCATAAAAACGAGCGTGTTCCACTTCCCCGCTTACGCGGTCATACAGCATGAGCCGAGCCGCATCACGCGGTTCGACAGGATGTTGGGCAATCAGTTCCTGCGGCAGTTCATATGAAAAGTCCGACAATTTCAAAATCAATCTACTCCTTAATACAACTTTGACAGACTCGTCCCCGTATAATAATGGGAGAGTATCTTTCTGTAAAACGCGGCGTCCTCACCGTGCTCCCTGGCCATCTGGTAGGCGCCGTACTGGCTCATACCGAGGCCATGGCCCCAGCCGAAACCGTAGATGGTAAGAGGAGTTCCCGCTTTTACGGGGAATACGTTGCTGCGGGCGGCCTTTGCCTTATCCGGATCGGGCGGATTGCCGTTGCCCTGATAGAAATCAAAAAGTGTACTCTTCAGACCCAGCATGGACTGGAAAGAATTTCCCGTTATTTTCGCCTGACCGGCCGAACCGCTTACGGTCAGGGAGAGGACCCTGCCGGAAACACCGCGATCCGGCACGGCCATCGGCCGTTTTGCCAACGGTGTCAGTGTAATGGACTTAATCGCACCGACATTTTTACCCGCCGCTGCCAGAGCGGCGGCCAACCGTTCCGGCGTCACCGTAACGGACCATCTGTATTCGGGCATTTTATCGGCGCTGTCGGAAACGCCGCGTAGATAAGGTATTTTATTTCCCCAGACATTTTCGCTGTGTTCCGTCCAGCCGCCGGCATTGGCACTGAAAAATGCCTCAATAGGCTTGCCGCCGTACGTAAGTATCTCGCCCCGCGTCGCTTTAACGGCTTTTAACACGGACGGCGCTTCACCGTTGACGCCGGCATAAGTTTGGCTGTTCGTGTCATCGGTCATATCAAAGCCGCGGCTCTTAAAATACCCTTTATGAGAAATCGCATAGGTCCGGGCCGCCACAGCCTGCGCCTTCAATGCTTCCATGCTCCATGACGGGGACATTTCCTTGCCCACAACGCCATAGAGATATTTTTCGACAGGAACGACATTGACGACGGTAAGTCCTTGCTTTTGCGGTGTTTTGATGACTTCCAAATCACCGCGATAGGAATATCCGTTGCTGATTTTCAAAGCGCCCCGCGCGTCCAAGGAGCGCAGAAGGACACTGCCGCCGGCTGCGGCACCGTCCACGGTTATTCCTTTATCGCCGTATGTTATATTGATATTTTTACGGGCCGGATATTTCTTCCATAAAGAGCCGTTTCTGTACACGCCCACACCAAAAGGGCCGGCAACGGCAACGGAAGTCTGGCCTTCACGAATGCCGATACGGACGACGGTATCAGGGGCCCCCGCGAGGACGCTTGCCGCCGGGCTCAGCAGGAAAAAGGCTGCCGCCCCCGCAGCGAGGATTTGTTTATACCGCTTCATTATTATTCCCTCCTCCCTTATCGCCGCAAAAAGACGGCGGCAACAAGTGATGCGACAATACTGATAACAACAGACGTGGCAACGGGAAAATAGAAGGTCGTATTTCCCCGTGTTATGCGTATATCGCCCGGAAGACTACCGAGGAAACGGCTTATACCCGTATGATCCGCCACATGGTATATAACGCCGGCGGCAATGCAAATCAATCCGATAAAAATCAACAGTTTTGCCATAAGCGCTCCTAAAAAAGGGCCTGCCCCTTACCGTCATCGCCGTTCATGGGCGCAGGCATACCGAGATGTTTATATGCCGCCGCGGTGACTACGCGCCCGCGAGGAGTCCTGTTTAAAAACCCGAGCTGCATGAGAAAGGGTTCATACACGTCTTCCACCGCGTCAACAGATTCACTGATAGCCGCGGCAATCGTATCCAGCCCGACGGGGCCGCCGTTAAATTTTTCAATGATAGCTTGTAATACCCGCCGATCCGTTCTATCCAGACCGCAGCTGTCCACTTCCAGACGATGTAACGCTTCTCCCGCCAATTCCCTCGTAATCGTGCCGGCCTCGGCAACTTGAGCAAAATCTCGGACGCGTTTCAGGAGTCTGTTGGCAATACGCGGCGTGCCCCTGGAACGGCCGGCAATTTCCAAAGCGCCGGTATCGTCAAGCTGTACGTTCAATATATCGGCCGTACGTTTAATGATCAGCACAAGTTCTCCGGGCCGGTAAAAGTCCAGCCGGCTGATAACGCCGAAACGATCGCGCAACGGCGAAGCCAGGCGTCCTACCTGTGTCGTCGCCCCGACGAGAGTAAAGGGAGGCAGGTCGATGCGCACGGATCGGGCGCTCGGTCCTTTGCCGATAACGATATCCAGGGCATAGTCCTCCATGGCTGCATAGAGAACTTCCTCAACGCTGTGCGACAGGCGGTGTATTTCATCGATAAAAAGAACATCCCGTTCCTGGAGATTCGTTAATAGCGCCGCCAGATCTCCGGCCCGTTCAATAGCGGGACCGGACGTGATGCGGAAGCCTACGCCCAGTTCATTGGCAATAATACCGGCAAGCGTCGTTTTGCCGAGGCCCGGCGGGCCGTACAGAAGTACGTGATCCAATGCCTCACGGCGCATTTTAGCGGCTGCAATAAAGACTTCCAGATTTTTTTTCGCCTTTTCCTGACCGATATATTCATTTAAATAGTGGGGCCGCAAACTGTACTGCCACGAATCGCCGGGCAAATCGTCCATTTCAACAATACGCTGTTCTTCCACTTTTACCTCCCCGTGCCTAAGGCACGCAAGCAAGCCCTGAGCAAGTCTTCGACAGTTTCATAATCGGGAGCCAGCCGTTCTACGACAGGACCCGCTTCCTGTACCGAATAGCCCAGGCCCGTAAGGGCAGCGGTCACTTCATCTCCGATACCGGATACTGCAGGTTCGGCAGACGCGGCAGTACCTGCAGCACCGTCGCCCGTGCCGATCTTATCCTGCAATTCCAAAACTATGCGCTCAGCCGTTTTTTTACCGATACCGGGCATTTTCGTGAGCACGCCGATTTCCTTATTGGCGACGGCAAGACGCAGCCTGTCCGTACGATCCGCGCTTAAAATTCCGTTAGCCACTTTCGGCCCCACACCGTTTACTCCGATGAGGAGCATAAAGAGGTCATATTCATCCTGCGTTAAAAATCCGTAAAGAACGACGGCATCTTCACGCACATTCATATACGTGAACAAAAGGGCTTCCTCCCCCACGGCAAGCCGTGACAACGTCGAGACGGGAGCATGCACACGATAGCCTACGCCGTGCACATTGACAAAAGCGGAACTCAAAAAGATGTGCGTAACGATGCCTTTTACATATCCGATCATAATTGCACCTTTCTGTTCAGCTGCCGGGAATGGCTGGAGTAAACGGCATAAATTGCCATAGCCAAACCGTCGGCAGCATCATCAGGTTTTATTTTTTTCCGGATACCCAAAAGCCGCATCGTCATATCTATGACCTGTTCTTTAGTCGCCCTGCCGTAACCTGTAACTCCCTGTTTCACCTGTAACGGGCTAAATTCCATAACGGGAATGCCTGCCTGTTTCGCCGTAAGCAGGATAATGCCCCGCGCCTGTCCGACAGTAATAGCCGTCGTAACATTTCGATTGAAGAAGAGCTGTTCCACACCGATAATATCGGGACTGTACTTTTCATAGAGCTTATGGAGACTGTTATAAATCGTTACCAGTCTGTCCGCGTCACTGCGGTCCGGCGTGGTCTGTACCGTTCCGTACGTAACGGGGGTCAAGCGGCTTCCGTCAGAATCGACAATGCCGAAACCGCAAATCGCCGTCCCCGGATCTATTCCCATTGCTCTCATAAAAAACCTCCTCTCCGTAACTTAGTTATTATACCACAGAACAGGCATTGGGGGCTATGGGAAGACCCGGTTTACTGCCCGTTCCGGGGAAAATCCGAACAACTGCGTTATCAACCTCTATGATTCATTTTCTTTTATCAAAATCCGCCGTATTCCCGCACAGAATCAAACCGTCTTAGTTTCCCGGCATTTCTCTTTATCATGCCTCTTTCGGAAAAATAAACGGGAATACGTTTCCGGCTGCTATGCTATATAATAATAATCCGGCTTTATATCGCTATAAACGATACGTCCGTATCTTACCGTTTCTCATTAAAGTATAATATAATCAGTAAACGGATCCGGAAACGTAAAAGTACTGGAGGCGTTACATGGAAAATGGACAAGAAAATTCTGATAATAGAAGGCAACAAGCATATTGCAACCTGCATCCGTGATAATTTAGCCCGTGAAAACTACGTTTGCACCGTTGATACGCTCGGGTTCTCCGCCTTGAATCACCTGGCCGAAGAGCGGTTTGATCTGATTATTCTCGACATTTTACTGCTTGATATAAACGGGCTTCTCTTATGCAAAGAAATCCGCAATATATCGTCTATCCCCATTATAATCCTCTCCGAGCTGGACGATATAAAAACAAAGGTTACCGCTTTCGATTACGGCGCCAATGATTATCTGACAAAGCCCTTTAACTGCCAGGAATTAGCTGTCCGCTTACGCGCGCTGCTCTATAACGGCCGGCCCGTGTGCAACAACTTTCATCATACCCTGACTCTAAAGGATCTCCTCATTGACTTGGACAGCCGCGATGTATATCTGGAAGATGAGCGGATTTCCCTGACAAACAGGGAGTTCAATCTCCTCGCTTTTCTTATCCGCAATAAAAACACTGTACTCTCACGAGACCAGATATTGGAGCAGGTCTGGGGTTACGACTTCCTCGGAACGACCAATGTCGTCGACGTATATATCCGCTATATACGCAGCAAATTACGGCAAACCAAAGATAATGCCTATGTCGCCACCATCCGCGGCATCGGCTATATGGCCAGAGAGTAACAAAGAGTTGATGCGCCTGTCCGGTGCATCAACTCTTTTTGTCATTTGTAAACGGGTATTGCATATCCGTCGCCCTGCATACCAGGTATTCATACCGGACGGCACTTATAAAGGCGGCATTAACATTAAAAAAGAGCATGCCCAAGGCACACTCTTTCACTTCTTATTCGGCAGACGTGTTGTTTACAACTTGCTTTCCTTTGTAGAACCCGCAAGTGGGGCACACATGATGAGGCATAACTGCTTCATGACATTGCGGACATTCCACGAATCCTGGAGCCGTCAATTTCCAGTTAGCGCGGCGCCGTTTTTGGCGTGTTTGGGATAGTCTGTTCTTCGGTACTGCCATTATCTGCACCTCCTTAAAAGCTTGGTACGAATTTAGTGTTCTCGGTTTAATAAGTCGCCTAAAATCGCTAATCTCGGGTCTGTTCCGTCAATACGGCAACTGCAGGCACCTTCATTCAGGTTTACCCCGCATTCAGGACAAAGGCCTGCGCAATCAGACCGGCACAAGACTTTCATAGGCTCACTTAGGATCAGGAGTTCTCTAACAGTTTCTGTCAAATCGATGTATTCCCCGTTATAAGGAGATACATCGTCAGGAAGCTCGGCTTCCGTACCATAGACTTCCGACAGTGCTTCTTTTCGCTCTATCTCAACCGGCGTCAGGCAACGACCGCATGTATAGACACCTGTCGTTCCGACCGTACCCTCCACACGGAGATGAACACCGTCGAACCAATAGCTGCCCGAAACGGCAATGCCGCTGTCGTGCCAAGGCATGTCTTCCACATTGCCCAGTTGAGACGCAGGCTGTACAAAAGAAAAGGGGAATTGCGTTCCTTCCTCTTTACGCGCATTTTCGACTTGAATCCTCATCTTTTCTACCTCGACTATATTATTATAGCCACGCGGCCTTTCTTTGTCAAATCATTATTCACTCCTCCCGTCCGACTGTGCGCCGATGAATTCGCGCAGAATCGAGTTACGCGGCACCAAATTACTCTCTACCGGCCTGAAGGAACCAAGGACATGGAGAAGACGCTTCACTTCCGCATAATACGGGCTTTGAGCCTTCACTGTCGTCAGTAACGGCTCGGCATACGATTTCATGGCGGACAGTTCGTAAGGCAAGGCCGTGTTGAAGAGAATATCCGCATCTTCCTGATAGGGATATATGTTAATTTCTTCGCCCTGCCGCACTGCGTGCCATATGTCCAAAGTCCGTTCAGGTCCGCAGTTGCGAAATCTGTAATCACGAATCATACGCCTGATAATACGAGTATCTGCGGTAGGTATGCGATTATGGTCGTTAATGCGGATTTGAGTCAACACGCCGAGAGAAATTTTAAATTTCTCATCACGCGGCAACATATACGTCAGCGAGTCATTGAGCGCATGCAGTCCTTCCACCATGATCAGTCCGCCTGCCGGCATTAGCGTCGCATCTTTATCATAACAGCGTTTACCCGTCATGAAATCAAAGCGTGCCAGATGCACGGGCACCCCCTGATGAAGTTCATGGATCTGCTTATTGAAGAGTTCAATATCAACCGCCCTAAGTGATTCAAAATCATACGAACCGTCCGGGTTCCTCGGCGTGTCTTCACGATTAAAAAAATAGTCATCCAAAGAAAGGGCAAGCGGTTTTAATCCGGCTGCCCTAAGGTACGCCTGTAACCGCTTACAGAAGGTTGTCTTGCCCGATGATGAAGGGCCCGCAATGAGAACCACCTTGAACGACGGCCGCCGGAAAAACACGGTATCGGCGACCGCCCTGATTTTTTCTGTTTGTAAAGCTTCGGACATGTCAATTACCGTATGAACTGTTCCCTCGGCGATGTGCCGGTTCAAGTCGGCTGCATATTCGCAGTGAACGATACGTCCCCACTCTTCCGCCTCCAAAAACAATTGCGCCATTTTGGGAATATCTTTGTATACAGGAAGTGTTTGCGGATTTTCAGGTTCGGGAGTCTCCAGAATCACCCCGGAACCGTAAAGGCGCAAGTTAAAACGCGTAATATAGCCCATATCCGGTAAAAGCGGTCCCATATAACAATCGGTTACATCACCGCAGCGGTATACGGCAATATTCCCGGCAACAACATGTCCGGCCTGTTCGGCGTCCTGCTCACCGTATAATTTGCGGCACGTTTCACTCACCGTCTTTTCAACGGAACCGATCAGCTCAATCGGTTCTTTATCCTCAACAAGTTCGTTCATGCGGGCTTTGATACGAACGACATCCGCCCCGGTCAGCGTACGTCCCGTATTGAGTTCACAATACAGAGCCTTGCGGAGAGCGTGCCGCACCTTGACGGTCCCGCCGGGAAACACATCCGCTACGGCACATACCAGCAAAAGGATACAGCTCCTGACAAGGGCCTGATTCCCTGCAAGTGAATTGAGAGGCACCCAGCGAACGGCGCCTCCCGCACCGACTTTTTCCTGAAGGCCGACAAATTCGTCATGATAATAGGCGCCTGCAACAGGCCATGCAGTTTCTCCCGATACCGAAGGACAGACCGATGCTAAAGTCTGTTCCTCCTGCGCTTCTATTTCTCTGTCATTTGTCAAATCGTGAATTATTACCATGCATATATCCTCCGTCTCCGGCACAAAGTTCATTTGACTACATTTGACTAAACGTATATAAACCACAAACGGTACCTTCTGTGTTATAATGTAATTTGTTATGCAGCATGTATAAATAATCTTTATTTAACAGAAAGAAGGTTTTCGGGGTGACAAAGCCGAGCACAAGTCTTGTCGACGCGCGTACAATCAGTTCTGTCCTGGTGATTGTGCTGTGCCTTGCTTTTGCGGTGCTTTCCCGTCATGAGCTATACGAAAAGACGCCGGACTATGCGCTAGGCCGTGTCATCACATCGTTTGACAACGGTGACGAGGCCGGATTTTTCGAGCTTGTACACGACAGGAAAATCGCCCGCGACCTCTTCGATGACTTGGTAAAGCGCCAGCAAGGCGACGCGTTTGCGACTATATTGAAACTCACGGGAATGCCGGCTCGATCCGCTTTTGAAATCGATCTTCATGCGCTTTTGGCGGACGGTCTGAACAATTCCTCCGAATACGATCCGGACGGAACTAAAGCAAACGCCGCAAGCGACATCCTGCACAGCTTCGGTTTTTCCGTTCCCCTGAAAGGATGGCATTACAGTTCCCGCGGCATGAGTAAAGAGACGGCACCCGGCAAAGCGAAAATAACCGTTTATTTATACAACGACCTTATCAGATCAACCATCCCCTGTACAATTCTATTAGAAAAGAGCAACGCTTCATGGCATATAACCGGCCTTGCCGACAGTATCGCCTTTCTGACAGCCGTAAACAAAGCGTATGAAAAAGCCCTTGATACATATAATGAAGATACAGTCCGCAGAATGAACTGCTACGTGAGCATAGAGGCTGTCAATTCTTCTCTTCAGAAGGATCCGGGCGACGGAAAAACCTTCCTGCGTCTTCAATATGCACCTGTTTACCCGCAGGGAAACGGCGACATCGACGACGTTCTTTGTCGGTATACATTACGCCGCAACAGCGACGGCGCACTTCTCTACACGGCGGACCTGCATATCAGCATTTATAAGAGCAGTTCCCCCATAACCTCACAATTTCTCTTAAACCCGCTCATCCCGTCCCAACAGGCGCTTATTGAAAGAGGCACGCTGACGGATACGGCGGGCGCGCTTGAAATTTTATCATTGCGTCTGAAAAACGGAACGATCGTGAAACGTTCCGAAAGGTTGCCGCAATAAAGGAGATTTTCCCGCTATGACCGCATTTATCACAGCATTCATTATGGTATTTCTCGCCGAGTTGGGTGATAAAACGCAGCTTCTCGTCATGACCTTTGCGGCAAAATACAGATGGCAGACCGTTATGTTCGCCGTGCTCTTCTCTACAATCCTGAACCATCTCGTTGCCATTCTCATCGGTATATACTTGAATTCGGCCATTAACATGGCGTATATTCATATCGCCGCTGCCGCCGCATTTCTTGCCTTCGGCGCAAGCACGCTGTTCAGCAACAAAAGAGAAGAAAAATTCAAAGAAAAGAAGACCTTTATCAACCCCTTCTGGACGGTAGCCATTGCCTTTTTTCTCGCTGAAACGGGGGATAAAACACAACTTGCCGCCATCACTATTGCGGCCCGCTTCGGGGCGTGGGGCCCCCTTATTATCGGTACGACTCTCGGTATGGTTGCGGCCGACAGTCTCGGAGTTCTCGCGGGTACATTTATTAACAATCATATTTCATCCGAACGGATTCAATTTTTTTCGGCTCTCTTTTTCATCCTCTGCGGCTGTATTGAATTGGCGTATACCTTCGGTTTCATCGGTTAACCGCTATAAAAAAGCCTTGTCTTTCAGGCCTTTCCTGAAAAACAAGGCTTTTTACGTATCAGGCTGTAATAATCTCAATAATTTTCGGTTTCGATTTTTCATTTTTTGATAATGAGCGGTCAAAATACTTGACGCCGCCCAAACCGATAAGGAAAGCAATAACGGCGCCGATAACCTCACTTTGTACTTGTTCCGTACCTGCCGAAACGCTGACCAAGTAACCGATAACCGCGCCGGCTGCCGCCAGAAGAAGAGGCATAACGAAACAGATAAAGGCTCCGACAACAATATTGGTGTCGTGGAACTCAAATTTCACATGCTGTCCTTCCTGCGCATTCACAGGATTCAAAGCCGTAACGACAATATCATTTGCGCCTTCACATGCACCGCAGGCAATACAGTCCGAATGACGGCCTACTTTTACTTCTGCCGATCCGTCTGCAAAAACGGATACGATCGTACCTTCTTCAACTTTCATCGCAATCACTCCTTCAGAAGACCCCTGTCCTCTTACACGCAGTATAGCACAGGAATGCGTTACAATCAACACTCTTTCAGTGTTGATTCCCGAAAGGAAAAACTGTAACAGACGGGACACCTGCCACAGTTCACAGATTACTCAAAATCCTTTGCCGTAACTTTAATTTCCCACTGTTTCTGCACCTGCTTGTACGTAATAGTCGCGATAAACGAGTGAAGATCGCGAACCCATGTATAATTACGATAGTCAATATGATTATTATCCGTTTCTCTTGATAAAGAGAAAATAAACGCGTCACGGGGCGAGACGGCATATCCGAACAGAATACCGGCTTGATGCGGATAGCCGATGGAGTCGAAACCGTAGGGTGTTGCCCCTGAAATATGGTGCTGCTTATACCAGATGCTTGTCCAAAACCGGTCTGAAATCTGCTGTTTCAATACAGCGCCCCAATAAGGGTCTTTGCGGATATTATGGCCGATTTCATACCAATCTTTTCGATACCCCGCATACAGATGGAGAGCCGCTCCCTTCCACAGACGAATCGGATCATGAGATATGCTGACGGATATTCCTTTGTGCGTACCTTTGCCGACACCGCTCTCCTCCCACTTGCCGTAGCTCGCGGAGCCGTTCATCGTCAGGCCCGTACTGCCGAGCCTGAACGACGGGGTATTATATGTCAGTTCGGGCCATTTGGTAACCCAGATATAATCATCGTTATCAGTCACACTGCTGACGCTTTTACTATATCCGAAAGAAAATCTGCCGACAGGAGAATATTTAACCACCGTAAGAGTAGGTTTAAAACCGCGTTTTGTAGAAATCCTGTATTCGGCGTTAAGTTGTACCGATTTATCCGCTGACAGCGGAAACTGAGCATCACCTTTTACGCCAAAGCCGTCTTTACTGTTAAAGGACGGTCTGGGCAGGAGTGAAAAAAACCAGGGGTGTGTACTTTCTTCTTTATCCAGAGTCCCTTCATAATGCCCGTACGTCAGTATGAGGATATGTTTAAACCATAATTTCGTGTTTTCGGCAGTGTATTTTTCCCCGGGATAAATATGAATATCATCAGCCGTTATATAATAATCCGGTGTTTTCGCAACGGCATGGGGAGTTGTTATCAGCCCGTGCTTCATATATACGGAGCCGTCGGCAAGCTTTGCCCCTTCGCCGCGAAAATACAGGGCCGAATTGACATTCAGCGCATAACCGTCCACTTTGTCAACCGATGCGGTACCGTGAGCGGCATCATAAATAGCACCGTCAGCCGTAACAACCTGGTCATCGCTTATATAAATGGTGGGCCCTTTTGTTTCATAAACCTGCGTTTTGGAATTGCCCGTAATAAACCCCGTATGTATTTCATCGGTACCACGCGTAACATCAACATTGCCGCGCCCCTGCATATATCCGTCCGGATTACGGACATACAGGGTATCGGCCTCGACCTTCGCTGCCGGCTGAGGCACTATATTTTCCTTCGCACTGACAGCATCCAGATCTACGGGAAAAACAGCCGTCGCAGTGCCGTTTTTTCCGACAGGCGTATTTTTTATGTGTGATTGATCCGTCCCCGTCCGATCAGCAGCATTTGCTGAAAACGTCAAGGGTACGGCTAAAGCCATGACCAGCGCGGTCAGTCGTTTGTTCATCTGAACCACCTGTATACTTATTGATTAGTCGGGGTAATGGTAATGATTGTTTCGTCGTCGGAATCATCTAAATCAACGGGCCGGATACCGTCGGAGCCGTTTTCCGCAACGGCAGGTTCCGCCTGAGAAACATGAGATTCTTCCGTTTCAGCCGTCTTTTCCGCTTTCGGTTCCGGTACAGCGGTCACGGGCACGATCATATCTTCCATTTCATCGGCAGAAGAAACAACGACGCCGCGCGCAGCCATATCGGCCGTTTCCATATTTTCCGTTTTTCCTTCTATTTTGAAGCCGACGACATCCGTATCAGCCTTCGTTTCAGCATACATGGTTGAGCCTGCCGGAATATTCACGTCATGTCCTTTGACAAAAAGACCGCCTACAAGACCTACGGGGCCAAGGATAATCGCTCCGGCCGCCGACGCTCCGACCGCACCGGCAGTGCGTTTATACTGTTCTTTCGTCTTTTCCCCTACGACAAGAGCGACAGGCGAACCGTCTGCGGCATGGACGGAATCGTATGTGATTTCAATTTTTCCGTCGCGACCGAAACGGCCCGCTTTACGAGCTTTGCTTACAGTACCGTCCGCTTGCATCCCGCGGGGAATAGCGACAACATCACCGATCATAATATCCTCGGCAACGGAAAAGGTAAGGCGATCTCCTTCCGTAAGCGTCTTCGATTCAATAGGATCTTCGTTGATCAGTTCCACAACCGTCCCTGCCGGAACAGTGACAACTTGAGACACAAATTTCTTATTCCCCAGCATAACGGAACGAAGCGAAGCCACACGGCCGCGCAAAGAACCGGTACCCGCCTTGCCGTTAATACCCTCTTCAAGTTCACCCACACGCGTCACAAGAGAATCGTTCGTAACGGATCCCGAATACTGGCGCTGCATCATGTTAACAGCCGCCATCATAGACAGGTCGGAGCCTGTATTGCCATAGACCTCTTTGTATAATTCATCGGTCTTCGCATCAATGCTGCCGGACACGGAATCAGACCCGTTCAACAGTTTATCAAGTGCAGCGATACGGCTGTTCAACGAACCGGATTGAGTTGTCCCGTAAACGCTGGTTTCCACTTTTTCCGTTTTTTCTAAAATTGTATAATCAGCAGCGCCAGCAACAGCGCCGCATACAGAAAAAACGGTCAAGAGCGCGGCTACTTTTCTTTTCCACATACTCGTCATTCCTCCTGTTTTTCTATTGCCGTAGGCAATGACATCTTACTTCGATAATCAGTTATTATTATATAAAACCGGAGATTAAAAAGCAACTGAACGGCTTATTTGCGTACTCACGGATATCTTACTATAATGTAGTCAGATGATGATAGCGAGGTGTTTTTATGCTTACAGAAAAAGAGCTGCGAACGCAAGCTGCGGCTGCCGTGACGGCAGTACACGAAACGACGCCTTTAGCCGGTTCGATTACAAATTTTGTTACTATTGATTTTGTCGCCAACGCGCAGCTCGCCGTCGGCGGTTCCGCCGCCATGGTCTATTTACCCGATGAGGGTACGGCATTAGCCATTGCCGGCCAATCCATGTACATTAATGTCGGCACTCTCTTACCGGTTCATGAACGGACCGTCCCTGCCGCGATGGTACAATTACATCGCTCGGCCAAGCCGTGGGTCCTCGATCCGGTCGCCGTCGGTCTCGGCGAGCTGCGGACAAAGCTCCTGTCAACAGCCAGAAACTGCCCGCCTGCAATCATTCGCGGCAATGCGTCGGAAATTATCGCCCTGGCGGGCCTCTGGGGCCTGAACGGCGGTTCCGCCATGTCACAGGTGCGCGGTGTCGATTCAACGGACACGGTCCGCACAGCCCTGGACGCGGCCGTTTCTCTGGCACGTTTTACGGGCGGTGCCGTTGCCGTGTCGGGCGCGGAAGATCTGATCACGGACGGTACTTGCGCACTTTATTGTAACGGCGGTTCTCCCATGATGGAACGCATCACCGGCTGCGGTTGTTCACTCGGCGGCGTCATTGCCGTGTATGCCGCCGTTGTTTCGCCGCTCATCGCGGCTTTCTGCGGCACGCAGGCTTATAATTTAGCCGGTACGGCAGCGGCAAAAACGGCTCACGGCCCGGCGTCATTTAAAGAACATTTTATTGATAATTTATACTATGTGACGGCCGACGACATGGCCGCATCGGAATTTACCATGGAGGTGCTCGCATGAACACATTAATCGCCCTTTGCATCGCCCCTTGCGGTACGGGAGACGAATACGCTCCGTATGTAGCGGAAATCGTCAAAATCATTCGCGCTTCAGGTCTTAAAAACCGTACCAATTCAATGTTTACGGAAGTCGAGGGAGAGTGGGACGACGTTATGGCGGTCGTCAAAAAATGTACGTTCCACCTTGCCGGACAGGGCATCCGCACGGAAGTTATCATGAAAGCCGACGTACGTCCCGGACATACGGGCATGATGGAGAAAAAAGTACAGGCGGTAGAACATTTATTAACGTAATTATCAGACAACTTCGCAGCATAAGTTCCAATAATCCCTGATCCCGCCTGCGAAATGTTAAGCCCCTGCCCAGCCGTATTGTCTTGACAATAAAATGATTGCCAGTGTATACTGTTTAAGTCAGCACTCGTGGAGTGGTACTCAAGAGGCTGAAGAGGACGGTTTGCTAAATCGTTAGGGGTCGTAAGGCTTGCGAGAGTTCGAATCTCTCCCACTCCGCCAAGCAGAACCGGGGACATCACAAAAATGATGTCCCCGGTTATTTTATTTCACTTTTCAGTTATCTTCCGTTCCATCCAGGAAGTCATCTACCGTTTTTACGTATTCGGCATAGTTTGTCTCCACGCCGACGGCATGGGCGGAATTACGGAATAAATGAATATATTTCCGTGGGCTCCCGCACATTGCATAAAGGTGTTCCGCAGTCTTTGACGGTACGAGGCCGTCGTCTTCTCCATGCAGGAAAAGAACGGGTACAGTCAGCGCTTTTACGGCTTGTGACGGTTCGATCCGGGCAACCGTCTTGCGCGTATGCCGAAACATGGCCGCCTGAAAGAAGGGCAGCAATATATTATACCCGACAACCAGGTCACGACCGCCCTGCCGGGCGGCAATTTTCTCACGGCCCAAATCAATAATATTACCGTATGAACTGTCTGCTATAACAAAGGCCGTATCCTTTCCTTTTTCACTGCCGGCATATAAAAGAGCCATGGCCGCCCCGAGAGAAACACCGTGCAGACCGATCCGTTCCTGTTTTTTCCGCTGCTTAAGCCACCGTACCCAGCCGTCCATATCATCAGTTTCACGGATTCCCCAGGTCGTACCTTCACCCTGACTTTCACCATGGCCCCTCTGATCAACAATAAGGACATTATAGCCCCGTGTATGATACATGTCGACGAAGGGAATACACATAGAACGATTTTGGTAAAGTCCGTGCAGAAGAATAACCGCCTTTTCGCTTGCCTGCGCGGCGGCAATATATGTACCCCTAAGAATAAGCCCGTCGTCACTGTTTATCTGCACAGCTTCCCATCCGTCGTTTTTTTCTTTCTCCCGTACGGCGGTAACAGTTCCCTTATGGTTTTCAATCCCCAGCACCTGATCCCACGGGGCTTCCATAAATTCGTTATATGCTATATCTCCCGCATAAAGGCCGGCGGCTCCGGCCAATATGATCAGAACAATCAGTACATTACGCAATGCTTTCATGCTTCTCCTTATAAAGGCAAAAGAAGCACTCCTTTACGGGCGTACTTCTTCACATAAAACAACCTGATTTTGTTCATCCGTTTCCGTAAGCTGTACCGAAACGATCTCACGCAGCGAGGTGGGTACATTCTTTCCGACATAATCGGCCCGAATAGGCAGTTCTCTATGACCGCGATCAATAAGAACGGCTAATTCAATAAACTTGGGACGGCCCAACTCCATGACGGCATTTAAAGCCGAACGGACCGTGCGGCCCGTAAAGAGGACATCATCGACAAGGACAATCGTCTTGCCGTCTGCGGCAAAACGGGACCGGGCTTTGCCTACACGGCGTATATCCGATTTTTTTTGATCATCGCGGTATGCCGATACATCGAGATCATAAACCGGCACGAGTATATCTTCAATAGCGGCCAGTTCTTTTGCCAACCGCTGTGCCAACGGCACACCGCGCGTATGAATACCGACAAGAAGCGTATCATCAAGTCCCTTATTCCGCTCGATTATTTCGTGTGCAATGCGCCGAACGGCTCTGTCGATGGCTTTTTCATCCAATAAGAGAGTTTTATACTGTAACATCTCAGCCTCCCTGTTCAGCGCGGGCAACAGCACCCGCAAAGTCGTCAGGAACAGGCGCTTCAAAATGCAGCGGGACCCCCGTCACAGGGTGCGCCAAATCCAATGCGCATGAATGCAGTACCTGCCCGATTATGGGAAAATTATCCCGCGTGTGCCCGTAAAGCGGATCATTAACGACGGGATGTCCGATATAAGCCATGTGAACGCGTATCTGGTGAGTCCGGCCCGTTTCCAGCCGGCATTCGATAAGGGTATAATCACCGTACCGCTCAAGTACCGTAAAATGTGTAACCGCTTCCCTGCCGTCTTTAAGATTGACGGCCATTTTAATGCGATCTTTCGGGTGTCTGCCGATCGGGGCTTCGATACGCCCCTTTGCTTCAACGATATTACCGTGCACAAGCGCCTTATACGTACGTCGCGCCGAGTGCGCTTTTATTTGTTCGGCTAACGCTTTATGGGCCATATCCGTCTTCGCCGCCACCATAATCCCGGACGTATCTTTGTCCAGCCGATGCACGATGCCGGGACGAATAACCCCGTTTATGCCGGACAATTCTTTCCCGCAGTGGTAGAGAAGCGCATTGACGAGAGTACCGTCCGGATTGCCCGCCGCCGGATGAACGACCATGCCGCGGGCCTTATTGATAACAATGATATGGCGGTCTTCATAAACGATATCCAAAGGAATATTCTCGGGTTCAACGGAAAAAGCCGTCGCCGCTTCCACTACGACCGCAAATTTATCTCCGGCGGCGACTTTATAATTCGCCTTTACAGCCTTATCACCGACAGTCACCTTACCACCCTTGATGAGGCTGCCGCCGTAAGAGCGCGATATGTCCAATGCCCTGCTTATATATACATCCGCACGCAAGCCTTGATCCGTTTCCGTAGCAGTCAATACCTTTGTTTCCATCCTCTACCGCCTTAATCCGAACCGTGAGTCCAACAATACACTAACAAAAGAAATACGCCGACAACAATACCTATATCGGCAACATTAAAGACGGGCCAAATACGAAAATCAAAAAAATCCGTTACGGCGCCAAAGAAAAATCGCTCCACCGCATTACCCAGCGCCCCTCCCAGGAGAAAACCCACGCCCGTATACACAAGATTGCTTTGCGGCAAATATCGGCGGAAAATAACACAGATAACAAAAAGACCTGCCGCCACAGCCACAAAAAGCCACCGTTTATTCTCCAAGAAGCCGAAAGCGGCCCCTTTATTTAAAATGTAAGTTATATGAAAAAATCCCGGTATAACCGGAATTGACTCGTGTAACATCATATGCTGTACAACAGCATATTTACTGGCCTGGTCCGCCAATAAAACGATAATGGCGATAATAAAAACTGCCACAGAATTTCCTCCTCCGGACAAAATCTTACGTCACTGTCAGAACGATTTTATCCTATCACAGAACGGGGGAAAATACAATCGGACACACAAAAACCGCCGTGTTATAACACGGCGGTCCATGTATATATTGCTATTATCCAGCTGTGATAGCTCCTGTAGGACATACGGATTCACAAGCTCCGCAATCGATGCAAGCATCGCCTACAACGTACTTCGTTTCGCCTTCAGTAATAGCGCCTGTCGGGCAAGTGCCGGCACAAGCACCGCATTTTACGCATTCATCGGAAACTACATGCATGATTTTCACCTCCGCAACAATATTCACTCGAAGGGCTTGACGACCTTTCGTTGACATAATTATTACACGACGCCGCCTGTTTGTCAATCATTGCCGGGCCGTTATAAACAGCACAGTTATCCCATTTATATATGATAACTTGTATCAAAAATCATTCAAGGAAACGGATAAAAAATACAAGCCGATACCATGTTCATGCAATGCGTCCTGTCTCTGCCCGGATAGTGTTAATCCCCTTACATGGATACTTTCCATATATTGTATTCTTTCGTCGAATGCGAGGACAACTGTTCTCATTATAAAGAGTGACACCCTTCTTTTTTTGACAGTTGCATGCATTTTTTTTATAAAAAACTTCCTACTATTCGTCTTGGTTATTTTTAACAACAAGCGTATGATTGGCCGGTGTGAAACACTATATTTTACGTATGCGGCCGGAGATCTCCGCACGGTTCTGCAACAATTGATAAAAGCGGTCATCGCCCCGATAAATATCGAATACACGGACAATTCTTATGCCCACGGCTGTGCGGACTGCCGGAACTGCGCCAATACACCGGGACAGGACAGACGGCGTATTGTGCATGTTGAATCTGCACAAATGCGCAAAATACGGGAAGATATATAAATACCGGTCGGTATGTTTAAAATCTTTTCATCGTTACCGCGCACACCCTTACAGCTGTCAGATTTTCAAATTAAACAACCTGATCGCATTATCATGTAAAATCATATGCTTATAGGGTCTGAGAGCCGGCTCATTTTCAAGATACGCCTCAAGTGTTCGGAGGTTAGCAAGAACCGTTTTCTTCGGTGTGAACGGATAATCCGTTCCATACAGGATATGGCTCGGATCCGCTATATTAAGCAGAAATTTCAGTAAAACCGGGACGGGATTGCCGGAAGTATCATAGTAGAACATGGAAAAGCTTTTCTCCACATCAAACGGATCCATGAGTCCTTGTGATATAAGGAGCCCCGCCACGCCTTTCAGCCGATCATATATGTTGGGCAAAAAAGATCCGTTATGCGGTACGATTACTTTTATATGCGGATATCGTTCAATGACTCCGTGGGCTGCCATATTCAAAACGGCACGTGTAGTATCGCAGAGAAACTCAAATACAGGTACCGGTCCGGCTGTAAAAATCCCTTCTTTTTGCGGTTCCGGCCGATGCGGGTGAATATTCACAACAGCATGCCTTTTATCCAAGTTCTCAAAAAGCGGTTCCAAAGCGGGATCTCCCAAATACTGCCCCCTTGCATTGCTGCCCAGTTTGATACTGTCGGCACCGAGGATATCCAACGCGTAGACAGCTTCTTCTATGGCAGCATCTACGTCAGGCAACGGTAAACAGGCGCCGAAGCCAATCCGGTCCGGATACTTTCTCTTTGCTTCAGCCAGTTTCTCATTGATTTGACGGCATATTCGGATACTTTCTTTCTTGTTGCCGAAATATGGATGCGGCGATGAAAGAGAGAGCATCGACCAGGAAATATTCCCCTCATCCATAAGTTCCAATTGTTTTTCAATGGACCAGTCTTTCGGCAGTGGAAATCCGTCTTCAAGCAGAGCTTTGTATTTGGCCAGCAGATCAATATATTCCGGAAATATACAATGACTGTGGGCATCTATGATATTCATGATCAGGCAGTCTCCTTTTCAAAAATTCCCTTCCCCATCTTTTCCATTTTACCACACACCTTTCCCTGCTTTAGTCGGAATTCCTGATACCCGTATCAGGACACGCAAAAGGCGGGGCTGTGACATAACAGCTCCTTTATACAAAAAAGAAGATCCTGTTTTAAGCCGCTTCGCAAAACAGGCTAATCACACGACTTGTATCAACTAAGCGGATACAGCGGAATCATTCCATCAAAGTCTATACTTATACAGACAACATCGACGGCTGCTTAATCGACAAACATGAGATTGCACAAAAATGCGTATATAGAAAGTTCACGTCGGCAGGCGAAAGACGCTCAGACACCCATTAAAAGCGCCATGGGTCCGAAGGTCATACGTAAGTCGGGTAAAATACACTTTTCCCGATAAAATTTATTGACAGGTTACTCATTCAATGTTAGAATGAGCCTCAACTAATTGAATATAGTTTCATCAAGAGCAATCGAGGGATATGGCCCGATGACATTGCGGCAACCCCCGTCAACGGGAAGGTGCCAACTCCAACGGCGTATGCCGGCAGATGAATGAGCACAGTATAAAAGCCGTCATCTGTATGACGGCTTTTTTTTCGGCCGCGTACACTATATTATGAAAGGGATGTTGTATCTATGAAATTGTATTGGAAAAAAGGTCTTGCCTTACTCCTCATAGCGGCCGCTGCCGCATTTGCGGCAGGCTGCGGCAGCTTGGACGGCGGTTCGGCGGACAGGCAAGAAATTAAAATCGGTGTAACTGCCGGCCCTCATGCGGAAGTCATGGAAGAAGTGGCTAAAGAAGCGGCTAAACAAGGCATCACGTTAAAAGTTGTTGAATTCAACGACTATGTGCAGCCCAACACGGCACTTTCTCAGAAGGATTTGGATATGAATTCCTTCCAGCATCAGCCGTACCTCGACAACGTCGTAAAAAAACAAGGGCTTACCTTAACATCTATCGGCAAAACAATTATTCTGCCCATGGGCATTTTCTCCCATAAATACAAGAGCCTCGACGAAACAGCCGACGGTGCCAAAACGGCGATACCGAACGATCCGACAAACGGCGCTCGTGCTCTTCTTCTTTTGCAGCAGGCAAAGCTCATTAAACTGAAAGACGGCAAAACTGTTGACGCGACGGTTCAGGACATCGTCGAAAATCCGAAGCATCTCCAAATCGTAGAACTCGACGCGGCACAAATCGCCCGGTCCCTCGACGACATGGATCTTGCCTGCGTAAACACGAACTATGCAATTCCCGCCGGACTCAACCCGCAAAGCGATGCGCTCATCGTTGAGGATAAGAACTCCCCGTACGCAAATATCATCGCAGTTCGCACCGAAGATACGGACAATGCCGCATACAGGAAAATCGTTGAAATCTATCAGTCCGACGCGATTAAAAAATTTATTGAAGAACATTTCCGCGGTTCCGTATTACCGGCGTTCTAATCCGAACGACGGATATACGAGAACGGGCGCGGCAACATAAAGAGAGATTCTCTTACTTTAATCCGCAGCCTTTTCCGCACAAAAAACCGGGATTTCTCTTGGCATTCAACCGCAGAGATATCCCGGCCCTTTTATTTACAGAAAACACATTCAGGAGCCTTGTAAATCCGGCTCGCTTCGGTTCGGGCAGTATTTCGTTATACTGCCGTTAAACATAATAAGACAAATACGCTTACCGATACCGTACACGCAGTTACCGGTTCAGCATGTCCACTTTACTCTGCGCCATCTGCCGTTCATAATTCCACGGATCGCGTTTGATAAAGCCGTCGGAAAAGGGAATGAAAACGGACACAACCGCGGAAATTGCCAAAAGATAGAGGAACCATGTATACGGCAATACGTCGAGAGGAGAGATAAGACCTGCCGTAAATCCCGTAACAATGAGCATCTGCGCCCCGTAGGGGATAAGGCCCTGGAAGATGGACGAAAACGTGCTCAAAAGGGCCGCACTGCGGCGAGGATCGACTTTGTATCTGTAACAAAGGCGTTTTGCCATTTCACCGTTAATAATAATAGATACCGTGTTATTTGCCAAAGCCATATCCGTAACGGACACGAGCGCGGAAATACCGAGCTGAGCCGATTTGGTGCCGGTAATAAATTTTTCGACCGAATGCAGGAGATAGGCGATACCGCCCGCTTTATTGACCATGGCTGCCAGGCCGCCGGTCAGCATGGAGAGAAGAAAAATATCAAACATGCTGCTGAAGCCCTTGTAAATCGCCTGCATAAAACCGAGGAAGTTCATATCACCGTAAGCCATGCCGATGACACCGCCCAAAACGATGCCGCCGACCAGCACGAGGAACACATTAACACCCATGATGGCCGTAACGAGAACAACGATGTACGGCAGGATTTTGATGACGCTAAAAGGATGCTCACCGGCACTGACAGCCGCTTCGGAACCGCCGAAGACAATAAGAAGGATAAACGTGATAATTGCCGGAAGCAAAGTGAGCCAGAAGTTCAATTTGAACTTATCCTTCATTTCGCACCCCTGCGTGCGGGTCGAGGCGATAGTTGTATCGGAAATGATAGACAAATTATCCCCGAGCATGGCACCGCCGATGAGGCAGCCGAGAACGAGCCCCAAAGGGGTACCCGATTTTTCAGCAATGGCAACGGCAATAGGGCCAACCGCCGCACAACATCCCACAGACGTACCGGTTGCCGTGGAAATGAAAGCGGCAATGAGGAAAACCCCTGCCGCCAGGTACTGCGGCGGAATATAGGTTAACCCGAGATTGACCGTTGAATCGATACCGCCCATAACCTTGCAAACCGTTGCAAAACCGCCGGCCAAAAGGAAGATCATGCACATGATCAAAATATCCGGATCACCGCACCCTTTGACAAAGGTGTTGAATTTATCATCAAATTTACCCTTCAACAGAATAAAGGCAACAATAATACCGATAATCGAAGCAAGCGGTGCCGGAAATTGATAAAACGGCATCTCCACTCCTTGCAGTTGCAAGAATATGCCTGCACCCAAATAAACGGCAACGAATACGGCAAACGGAAACAGAGCCGCTCCGTTCGGCTTAATACCCGCACCGGCCTCTTCAAGTTTCTGAGCCGCCGCTTCTTCCACTTTCAAGTCTTCGCGATTTTCACTCATGAATTAATACACACTCCTCTCAAAGATAGGGACATACATAAATCTGTAACGGCTTCCGTTTTACTTGTACACTTTATCACACACGCTATATAACGTATAATATGTAAAAGTTTGGTATATCCATAGATATTCTATATATCCTTCGCATATATAGCCAAGATTCGTACCGATCACCTGCAAAAAAGAGAGAAGCGGAAACCCAGCAGGCCTTCCGCTTCTCTCTTTTTTACAACCGGTTACGGTATACTGTATTATTTTACTTTATCAAGAGCCTGTTTCAAATCGGCAATAATATCCGCCGCATCTTCAAGTCCTACAGACAACCGCACCAGACCTTCACTGATACCTGCAGCCTTCAATTCTTCCGGCGTATACGGTGAATGCGTCATCGTGGCAGCATGTTCAATCAACGTTTCCGCATCGCCGAGAGATACGGCTAGCTTACAAAGTTTTACACTGTCCATGACAGTACCGCCCGCTTTCTTGCCGCCTTTAAGTTCAAATGAAATCATACCGCCGGGTAAACGCATCTGTTTCTTGGCCAGATCATACTGCGGAAAACTCTTGAGTCCGGGATAGCTGACCGACTCAACCGCCGGATGGCCTTCCAGGAAAGCGGCTACCTCCATAGCATTGGCACAATGCTTTTCCATGCGAATCGGCAAAGTTTTCATACCGCGGGCGATAAGGAACGCATCGAAGGGGCTGAGAACGGCGCCGGTCATATCTTTAATCCCGAAAAGACGGACCTGTGCAATAAATTCGGCAGAGCCGCAAACGAAGCCGGCAATGACATCACCGTGTCCATTGAGGTATTTCGTTGCCGAGTGAACAACTACATCAGCGCCCATTTCAAGGGGTCTGGAAATATACGGCGTGCAGAACGTATTATCGGCAACAACAAGGCAGCCGTCCACTTCATGCGCAATTGCGGCAACGCTTTCAATATCGACGATCTTTAAAGTCGGATTTGCCGGCGTTTCAACATAAACCATTTTCGTATTCGGTTTCATCGCTTTTTTAACGGCATCAAGATCGTTCATATCGACAAAAGTGACATCGACAGACGCACGCGGCATACCGTGGTTCAAGAGGGCAAACGTACAACCGTACAGCGTATCGCTGGCCACAACATGATCACCGTTCTGCAAAATTGTCCAGAACGTTGCCGAAATTGCACCCATGCCGGACGCGGTAGACACGCAGGCTTCAGCGCCTTCGAGAAGAGCCACCTTCTCTTCCACAACCGTATTGGTAGGATTGCCTAAACGGCTGTAAATGTAACCGCTTTCTTCAAGGGCAAACCGCTTTCCTCCCTGTTCCGCCGAATCGAAGACAAACGTCGACGTCTGGTAAATCGGTGCCGTCAGCGCTCCGAATGTATTCTGCGAAGAGCCGCCGTGGATGGCCTGTGTAGCAAACCCCATTTTCTGTAATTCTTCCCGTTTCATAAAGTATCCTCCTTTACTTCCATAGAAAAATAATATAAATAAATCAGTCATTCATGAATTTTACATATAATTTTTGCTAGTTTCAGTATAGCACCGTACAATTTAAAAGAATAATAGTCTTGCATGGAATTATCCCATAGAAAAAATCTATGACGGAGGGTCGACGTGACACTACAACAATTACGCTATATAGTGGAAATATCCAAATGCGGTTCCATTACGGCAGCTGCGAAAAAACTGTTTATAGCACAACCGAGCTTAAGCAAAGTCGTAAAAGACTTGGAAGAAGAATTCCATCTTACGATCCTGCGGCGCAGCCGCCACGGCATCTCTTTTACGACGGAAGGCCTTAAATTCCTCCAATTTGCCAATCATGTTCTTGACGCCTCCGATGCGCTGGAAGATTATTTTCTGAAAGATGACGGGGAAGAAGAATTACGCCTGTCCGTATCCTCTCACCATTACCTTTTCTCAATTGACGGGTTAATCAGTTTTCTTACAAATATCCCTGAAGGCACCCCGTATACGATTCGCATGCATGAAGGCCGGACATCGCAAATCATCCGTGATGTCCTTGTTTCACGCAGCCAGATCGGTATTCTTTACGTAACAGAGCTTACAGAACAATTCATGAACCGTCTTTTTGTAAAAAACAATCTCGAATTTATTCCCTTCCACGAGTTCCTGCCTCATGCCTATGTAAGCCGTAATCATCCTCTGGCGGCATTTTCTGAAATAACGACCGAACAGCTCGCCCCTTATCCCCATGTGTGTTATGAGCAGGGGAGCGAGCCCAAACAGCTTTCGGAAGAATTTATTATCCCGAAAAACTATTCAAAACAGACCGTTTATGTTTCAGACCGCTCGACAATGCTCAGCATCATTGCCAATACGGGCGCATACAATTTAGGCACAGGATGTCTTCTGCCGCGTATCGTCGGTTCGGAAGTCGCCTCCATACCGGTCAAAGGCGTATCCGGTAAAATGAAAATCGGCTGGGTCAAACAAAAAAACGCCCCCTTGACACCTGAGCTTACGGCTTATATACGTTATATCCAAGACTCTCTCGACCAGAGCATCACAAGCCGGCATGTCCCGGCCATGACTGCCATGCACAGTGAACGCACCTATTAAAGCAAAATACCTTATCCTGCTTATTAAATTATAATGAAAAGGACAGGTCAGGAAAAATCCCCTGATCTGTCCTTTTTCCGTACAGTCACGGCCGCGTCATTATTTTCGCTTCCGCCGTAACGGCAGTATTCCCTTCGTTATCCGTAACGGCCCCCGCCATGATGTATAACCTGCCTCGCCGCGACACAAAACGGGATTCTATGTGAATCGGCTCGCCGATACGGACAGAATCCTTAAAACGGACATGTAAATCGGCCGTATAGGCGGGCGTTCCGGATACGTTGAACACATGATTTCCCATCACTTCATCAAGAAGAGTTGCCAATAACCCTCCGTGCATCCGGTCGTCATAGCTCTGATGCTCCGGCCGGGGCACGAAATCGGCATACGCCAGCCCGCCGGTTACGCGCATATCCAGCTTCAACCCGATGGGATTGTCTTTACCGCAGCCGAAACAAAACGCATATTCTTTACTTTCTTCCACTTTCAGCCTCCTGCCAGTATATTTTTGTATTATATCATACATTACGTCTTAATGATAAGTTTCAAAATTCCCGTTAAAAAAGCCTTTATTTCATTGACAATTATTTTCATAATTGGTATATTGATATGGACAGAAAGACGGAGTTCACGGAGGTAGCTCATGAATATTGATACACTCTTAATTCATTACTGTGCGCCGACCCTGGCACGAATGAAAATGGGTGCACTCCTCTGTTTTCACCGTCGCGGAACTATAGAAGAGTTTCAGGAAACCGTTGAGAAATATAATCGGCGGTTTAACGAGAAGAAATTATATTTCCGCATTCTCTTCAGCTGCCCGCAGCGGACGCTGCTCTATGTATACAGACCGTCTATGGTCCAACCCTATATACAGCAAAAGAGTGTTTCCTGCTTTTTGCGGCAATACGGCTACAGAAGCGGCATGACTCTTAACGATATGCTTGACCGCCTGCAGGCCCGGTTTAATGAAACCGGTTGTTTTCCTCATGAGTCAGGTCTATTCTTAGGCTATCCCTTAGAGGATGTATACGGGTTCATACGCCACAGAGGAAACAACGCAAAGCTCTGCGGTGAATGGAAGGTATATGGCGATGCGGAAAAGGCGGCACGACTCTTCGACGCGTTCACGCGCTGTCGCAACTATTACATCAACAGATTTTCTGTTGGCATAAAATTAGAAGAGCTCATCGTAGCTTAAGGAGGAATTTACTATGGTAACAATCGTTTATTGGAGCGGCACAGGCAACACGGAAGCAATGGCAAATGAAATTGAAGCCGCAGCTAAAGCTGCAGGTGCCGACGTCGAAAAAATGTTATTCGACGACACGACCGTGGACGCGGTAGCAGGAAAAGACGTCATCCTTCTCGGTTGCCCGGCAATGGGCGGTGAAGAATTGGAAGAAACGGTGGTTGAACCGTTCTTTGCAGAACTGTCCGGTAAATTAAGCGGTAAAAAAGTAGGTCTCTTCGGTTCTTACGGCTGGGGCACGGGCGACTGGATGGAAACTTGGAAACAGCGTGCACTTGATGCAGGTGCCAACCTTATCGGTACAGCCATCGTCAACGAAACTCCGAATAATTCGGAAGAATGCAAAGCTCTCGGCGAAGCTGCCGCAAAAGCATAATTACGATAATCAACTCATATTTCATAGAACTCCGTAAAAAGAAGGGCGCTCCCGCAAAAGCGTCCTTCTTTTATTGCCCGAACCGGCAAAGAGGCTAAAAACAACCGCACCGAATATTCGGTCCGGCTCATGTGCCGTTCAGCAGCAGGCATTCACATTTATTATTTAACGACCTCGTCCGGCGTCACGTCTCTAGTAAGAACGCGTTTTTTTAGCACTTCATCTTCTGCCTGTGCTTTGAGCGCCGGATCCTTATCCGTGCCTACAAGGCGTCCATAAAAGAGAAAATAACAGCCGAGCGAAACAATGGCAATAGCCGCCGTAGTGAGAAACATGCCGCTAAAACCGACCTGTTCCTTCCATGCGCCCAACAGATACGGGCCTACGCCCAGACCAAGATCCAAGGCGATAAAATAGGTAGACGTGGCAACGCCGATGCGATACACGGGAACCATCTTGATGACGACGGCCTGTCCGTTGGACATATATGTGCCGTACCCCAAGCCGACAAACACGGCAGCAAGAAGAACCGTCCAGGAATTTGCGGCCAGGCTCAGGAGAACGATTCCGACAGCAAGGAAGATGAAACACGGATATAGAACGCAGTTTTCACCATGACGGTCAAACACGATTCCCAGTACAGGCCGTGTCAACGTAATAACAACGGCATATACGATAAAAAAGAGTGTGCCTGCTTCAACAAGCCCCGCTTCACGTGTGAAGGAAGCCATAAACCCGAGAATACCGGAGTAAGAAAGGCCGACGAGAACAGACACAAGAGAAATGGAATTGACCCGCGGTTCGAGATAATCGGAAAGTTTGAGCCCCTTCTCTTCTTCCCTGATTGCCGCACTGAACTGCGGTTCTTCGAACCTCAGAAGAAAGGCGCCGACGATGCAAACGACAACCAAAATCACACAAAACGCTACAATAACCCGGAAAGAGGTAAAGGAAAGCATAAGAATACCGAGAAAAGGGCCGATGGCCGCTGCCAGACTCAAGCTGAGCCCGTAATAATTAATTCCTTCACCGCGGCGGCTCTTCGGTATAACCGTCGCTACAATCGTACTCGTCGCGGTTGATGTTATGCCGTAGGCGAAGCCGTTAATAAAACGAACCGTATCTAAAACCAAAATATTCGGTATATAAAAATAAAGAACCGTTGATATCAGATAAAGTAACAGACCGCCGTAAAGTATCTTGCGACAGCCGAGGGCCCCGACAAAACGGCCCGTAAAAATCCGGGCCATAACTGTCCCTATAATATAGATACCTACAGCCAATCCGGCTTCACTGGCAGTTGCCCCGAGTTCATCCTTAGCCACAACGGCAATGATAACCATCAATAAGTAATAAATCAGAAATACCAGCAAGTTAATACCCGTATCCAGGACAAAAGGCACTGTCCAAAGTGATTCGTTTTTCCCACTCATAATCGTCATATCTCCCTCTTTACATAAAGAATCAACAGAAACGATTATAAATCTGCAACACGGCGGTGTACAGCGGAAAAAACAGATGGCCTTATCATTTATTTTGATAAGGCCGGATAACGCTTCATGATATTATAAGGATTTTTTCAAGAGATAGTCGACAAAACAGCGGATGTATTCCCCTTTCGGGTTCTCTTTCTTAAACACCATCCATACAGGCACATGCAACGGTGAATACATATTTCTGCACTTACGGCGAATCCCCATAAACTCGGCCAGCCGTTTTGAAACAAGGAATCCCGCCTTATTATGGCGGCAATAATCGATCATGGCATACGGATTGGAAAGTTGTATTTCTTCAACGCTTCTCCGCCCGTCCAAGTAGTCGCTCATACAGGCATCCATAAAATACTTCGGCGGATATCTGAGCAGCGGCTGTGAAAGTATGTCTTCTTTTTTTACGGTATCCGACATGGTCAGGCGGGGCGCGAAATAAACAAATACATCTTCGCCGATCGGCACCGTTTCATAAGCCGCCCACTTCTCCGCAGCCGCCGCGTAAACAGAGGCTGCGTCAATCCGCCCGGCATACAGGTCACTGATGATTTCCTCCTCTTCCATATCATATACCCTGACCGTAAAATCAGGATTATGACGCTTAAAATAGGATATATGCGTATTCATCAGAACGTCCCCCATACTGCGCATAATACCGATATTCAGTTCGGGCCGACGGCTTTCATAGGCAGTCCGCACGGCAGCCATGACCTGCTCCAGCTCACTCAGGATGCGTTCCGCCTCTTTATAAAAAAACTTTCCCTCCGCCGTCAACATACTGCCTCTGGTATCGCGTACAATGAGAGGAAGGCCGATAACATTCTCCAGTTTTTTAATCTGCGCACTGAAAGCGGACTGCGTTACATTGGCTTCACGGGCGGCCTGTGTAAAATTGCCCAACCTTCCGTATATGACAAAGCTTTTCAAAGCTTGTATATTCGGCAGTTCCATCTTTATTCCTCCTTACCGAAATGCTGTATGTACGGTATATATTATACACGACCGGGCAAGTATATCCTTTCCGGGCTGCAGGATGAGGACGGTCTGTGATAAAATAGACGGTGACAGCGCCAGTTAACCGATATGAGGTATACTTATGAACGGAGAAATATTAGACTCGCTTGAAATCTGCTCTCCTTTTACCGGGGAGTTGCATCCCCTTGAGGATGTCCCGGACGAGGTGTTTTCCGGAAAAACTGCCGGCGACGGTTTTTGCGTCTTTCCGACGGACGGTATTGTACGGGCACCTGCAGACGGCATAATAAATTTAGTTTTCGATACGAAGCATGCCCTTGTCATGACGGATACGGACGGAGTGGAGTACCTCTTTCACATCGGTATCGATACGGTTAAATTAAACGGCCGGGGATTTACGGCCCATGTGGAGACGGAAACCCCCGTTAAAAAGGGGGCGCTCCTGCTTACCTTTGCGAAAGACGTGATCATCGCCGCCAGTCTGTCTCCCGTATGTGTCTGCGTATTCACCGATTTAACCGATAATGTGGCCGTAGCGCCTTTTACGCCCCGTGCGATTAAAGCCGGTGATACGGCAATACGGCTTATTTATGCGGAGGAAGTATACGGATGAAGAAAAAAGACTTGATACTCATAGCCGTTTTGCTGCTTCTCTCATGTATGCCGGCCGGGTATTTTCTTTTCGAAGGAACCCTTTCCGATTCCTCACAAACCTATGCGGTCATCCACGTGAACGGCGACATATATAAAACAATCCCGCTGGGAACACACAGCGGCACAACTATGTTTACCGTTGAAACGGATACGGGCTACAACACGATTCTTGTGCGCGAGCAGGAAATCGGCATCGTTCAGGCAGACTGCCCCGATCGGATTTGCATCGGCGAAGGCTTTATTTCCAAACCCGGACAAACGGTCGTATGCCTGCCCCATAAGGTGCTTATTGAAGTAAAAGCCGCCAACGCGGCTGAACCGGATACCATTCCCGCCCGCTAGAGGTCCTTATGAACAAAACATTTAAAATTATCCTGTTGGGTCTTTTCATAGCTCAATCATTGGTACTTTATATTGTTGAAGGAATGCTTCCCGTCCCTTTCATCGCCCCGGGAGCAAAACTCGGCCTTTCCAATTTGATTACAGTTACTGCGCTCTACACGTTTCCGCAAAAAAGAGATACCGCCCTGGTTCTGCTCGTGCGGATCATGTTAGCGACGGCTTTCGCGGGCGGCATCAATGCCTTTATGTACAGTGCGGCAGGCGCATTCTTCAGCTTCACGGCCATGTCCCTCCTGCAGAAGTCGGGAAAATTCTCTCTCATCGGCGTCAGCGCCGCCGGCGGTATCCTGCACAACTGGGGCCAAGTCCTCATCGCCTGCCTTATCGTAGAGAATGCGAAAATTCTGCTCTACCTGCCCGTCCTTTCCGTCGCAGGGGCGGGTACGGGCATACTTATCGGCATTACGGCAAACTTTACGCTCCGCCATTTAAAACGCCTGCCCCTGTATAACCGCATGCGTGAAGCATAAATAAACCCGTTTAAACAAAGCTCTCGTCCGTACGATTTCCGATCATGAACGGCAAACGGAAAAAGCCGGGGATTCTCTCCGTGCGGACGGCAGGAGAATCCCCGGCTCTTTACCTGCATCAAAAGGACGCAGACAAAATGAGATGAAAATTTTATTTTGTCACGGCGCTTTTCCGCAGAGGTTACGCCACCGTATATATTTTAATTTCCGGTTCGGCGGCCCATGTCGGCCGGAGACCGACGGCCACATCTTTATTGAACAGTTCGCTCGTTAAATACGCCTGTGCGTGTTCGAGACTGTCAAAGCCGTGTAAGACCTGAACATCTTCAGCGCGGACAAGAAGTTCTTTCGTCAAAGCGCCGGCAACGGTATCCAGAAAAGGCTGTTTATACTTCGTGTATACATTTGCCGCTGCAGGACGGTTTTCTTCATTAATTTTCATGGTTATCTGCAAGTATGCTTTTACTGCCATCATCATTTCCTCCTCAAACGTAAACTCTGTTTCTCCAACTATACCGGCCGGGTATTTTCTTAAGACACCCTAAGTATAGAAGATTACCTTATCCGTTTAAAGATATGAGTCAATTTATTAGTAACTAATAAATTTAATAGCAGCTATATTTTCATCAAAAATTCAGTATAATAAGAGCATCTTCGAAACAAGAGGAGTCACTATGTATACGAAAAAACTGGAAGAAGATATCCGCTGTCCTTTGGAATACGGCCTGCGCGTCTTCGGCGGCAAATGGAAATCCCGCATTATTTGCATATTGGCCGACGAAACGTCATTACGCTACACGGTATTGCGGGATACACTGTGCAATATTACGGACGCTGTCCTGGCGGCGACGCTGAAAGAGCTTATATCCGACGGCCTGATCGTGCGCAAATCATATGATGAAATCCCGCCGCATGTCGAATATTCCCTTACTGAAAAAGGACAGTCCGTCGTTCCTCTTTTACAGGATATCTGTAAATGGTCCGGCCTCTTTTACAGGAAAACGGAAAATACAAGTTTAGAAAAATGCAAGCACTGCGACTATACGCAGACATAGAAAAGCCGCCTTAAGGCGGCTTTTACTTATTTTTCCGCCGCCAAATACTCCCACAGGTCCTGATCAAAAAGAATCCGGTCATCATCTGTTATCAATCCGGGGACGCCGACATAGCCGCCGGCTCTCCGCGTCTCAAATTCGGGACGACTGTCACGAAGATGCAGAAACTCCTTCAATGCCGGCATAGATCCTGTAATATCGACAACGGGAACTGTAAGGCCCTTCTTCTCAATCAACGCCAAAACCGGCGGACATTCGGGACATAAATGACTGATATATAATTTCATATTATCTTCTCCTTCCGGACTATGTAAAAGGGAACACGCCAAGGTACACGAGTACATAAAAGCGGGTAAAAGATACAAATGCAGAAAAGATCGGTCATAATAGAGGCAGTCATCGAAAGATGAATGTTAAGGTCATAGAGCCGTACCGCAATAAATATATTTATAGCACAGGACGCCGCCATGGAGATAACCGAGGTTCCCCTAAGAACGGGATCGGCAAAAAAGAAATGTCCCATCCCGCATAAAATCAAGGGTGTAACGCCGATTTTTAAAGAAATGAGGTAAAATACGCAGGTAACGCGTTGAAGCCTATCATATAGCCGACGGGAACGAGATTGGCCCAAGCGCTGCATTTTATTATAGCACATACGGCGGCGCTCCCGCCTGACCTTGTGATATAATACTACTGAAAGAGAGGATTTTACCATGAAAAAAGCAACAGCCTCGGCATGCGTCGTCTGCCTGGCTTTATCTGTCCTGGCCGGTTGCAATCCGTTACACGGTACAGCCGTTTCACCGCCAAATGAACCGGAGACTTCGGCACATCCCCTCAACGCGGAGTCTGCGCGCCTGTCCGAAGACGGCCAAAAAGCATATGAACAGGGCGATTATGATAAAGCCATTGCCCTGTATACATCAGCTCTTAAAAAGGATGAAGCCAACTACGCGGCCCTTGCCGGCAGAGGCGTGGCCCTTGCCATGCGCGGCAACGGTACGGGCATACATGAAGACATCCGCGCCGGCATCGGCGACATTGAAAAGGCCTTATACTATGCGCCCGACGATACGGCGACCTTTTACAATCTCGCCCTGGCCTATAAGATCGACGGCCGCAATGATGAGGCGATCCGCTGGTTTCAGAAAGTTATTGACAGCGATCCGTCCAATACGTGGAGTTATTACGGTATCGCCACTATTTACGGCGACATGGGCGATGCGGAACAGGCCGTCGTTTACTTAAAAAAAGCGCTGGCGCTGGATAGCGCAAACGTCCGAAAGGCGGCGGAAACGCAAACACATTTTGATAAAATCCGGAATAATCCCGCTTTCAGACAATTGCTGTATGAGGAGTGATACGAATGAATGACAGAAACGATGTACGACACCGGGCCTACGATAAAAAAGGACCCATTGTCGCGCGAAACTTCAATAAACGCGGTTTTGAAGCCACCTACTGTCCTACCGTGGAAAAAGCCCTGGAACAGGCTGTATCCTATATCCCGCCAGACCATGTCGTCTCCTGGGGCGGCTCCGTTTCCATTGATGAAATCGGCTTGCGGCCGTACGTAGCGGAACATAATCACGTCATCAACAGAGATACGGCAACAACGCCGGAGGAACGGTTGGAACTGATGCGGCGCGCCCTTCTTTGCGATACGTTTATCATGGGTACAAATGCGGCAACCGAAGACGGTCAACTCTTTAATGTTGACGGCAACGGTAATCGTGTCGCGGCTCTGGCTTACGGCCCTAAACAGGTCATCGTCATCGCCGGCATGAACAAATTCGCACCGACCGTAGAAGCGGCTATGGTCCGAGCCCGTTCAACAGCCGCTCCCATTAACGTACAGCGTTTTACCGGTACCAAGACACCCTGTTATGTAACCGGCATGTGCGGCCACTGTAAAACACCCGATTCTATTTGCGCCCAGCTGTTGCGCACCCGTGTCTGTCGTCCCGCCGGGCGTATCAAAGTCATCATCGTCGGCGAGGAAATAGGCTTCTAAGCCTATAATCCCTGCGCTACGCCTTCTTTCACATAATCGATAAACTTCTTCGTCACTGTCGATGCATCTGCCAAAGACGGGACGGCAATGCCCAGTTCGATATAATGGGGCGGATCCATGGAAACGACAGCCACGTTGCCGTTCCAATTTTCCGCCATAAGCCGATTATTTACGGCAAAACCGAGTCCCGCTTCCACCATGCGATACGTCGTGTAGTTATCGACGGACGTATAGCGGGGCTTGATTTTTATGTCTTCCGAAGCAAAGAGAAACTCCGTATCCGTATCGAGGCCCGGCAGAGTATGCACATACGCCTCTTCTACCATATCGGCCAGCGGGATGGAACCGGCTTCGGCTTTTTCATGCCCCCGGGGCAGCCAGAAGATAAGTTCATCCCGACGCAAAGGGATCCAATCCCCTTTAAAATTACGATAAGAAGAGATGGCACAATCGATTTTCCGTTCACCCAGCCATGTGTAGAGTTCCCTGTTTCCTCCTTCTTCCAGGTGAATGCGTATATGCCTGTATGTCTCCTGAAAAGAGCGGATAACCGGCGGCAGCCAGTTCGCAGCCGTACTGAAGTAGGTTCCTACAGAGATTTCTCCCGTTTCAAGGCCTTTGATTTTATCGCTCAAATTTTCGACTCTCTCACTCTGATAAACCAGTTCCTTTAATTGAGGGAAAACAAGTTTCCCTTCTTCCGTCAATTCAATTCCCCGGGTATTTCGATACAGCAGAGAAAATCCCAGATCTCCTTCCAACGCTTTTACGGCCCGTACTATGCCGGACGGCGTATATCCGGTTTTTGCGGCGGCACCTGCCATACTGCCTGTTTCCACAACAGTCAAAAATAACTTGCAGCGTTTCGTGTCCATTGCCCCTCCTGTGACAGACTGTCACCGTTTCATTGATAATCATTCACTTCTCTCACAGCAAACTATATAGTATCCTGTACCTATAGTAAAGAGGAAAGAGGGAAAACCATGAAAGAACGTTATGCCGAAGCGCTGCTTATTTTCGTTATTATCATGCGCAGTACATCGTATTTGTTTTCCAAAATAGGGCTGGCCACACTGCCGCCTTTGGAAATCCTCGCTATCCGTTTTACCGCGGCATTTCTTATTTTAGGCCTTATCTTTTTTAACTATTTACGCCGTTACGTGACGGCGGATCTTTTAAAAGGCGCCGCCAAATTGGGCAGTCTTATGTTTGCCTGCATGACGTGCGAACTCATCAGCCTGACAACAATCGACTCGTCTATGGCGTCATTTCTGGAAAATACGGCGGTCGCATGGGTACCTGTCATCACAGCCGTAATCTATCACCGCAGGCCGGAAAAAATCGTCATCCTGTGTACCTTGCTCATCATTTGCGGCGTCGGCCTGCTCACTTTAAACGGAGCGGAAATTCGTCCGGGCCGGGGTGAATTCATCTGTCTGACCGGCTCCGTCTGTTATGCTTTCTGGATTATTGCAACCGCTAAAACGGCGCACCGTTTCGACCCGCTGAGCCTCGGTATTATGCAATTTTTCTTTCTCTCCCTCTACAGCAGTATCGGCACAGTCCTCTTCGAAACGCCTTTCATTCCGACACGCCCCGTTGAGTGGCAGGTTATTTCAGCGCTCACCTTTATCTGTACGATCCTGGGCTTTACGCTGCAGCCTGTCGCGCAACGGTATACAACGGCAGAAAAAGCGGGCCTCTTTACAGCCATCAATCCTCTTTTCGCAGCTATTTTCGGCTTTTTCATATTGGATGAGAGATTCACGGCCCCGCAAATCACGGGAGGTATTCTGATTCTCGGGGTAATTCTCCTGCTCCAAATTGCCGGCAGCCGAAAAAAAGTAAGATCGTCCCAAAACTGACAACGCTTGCATCGTCTTCACAAAAAAGCCGGTTTCCTTTATACTGTTACTGTATTATGATTATGTATATCAAAAGGAGACAGTATTATATGTTAAAAAAGAACATGCTTTACATCGGAATTATCTTTTTGCTTATCGGCCTTGCAACTGTATTTTTAAATCCCGATCAACAACAGGCCAATTTGGAAATAGCCAGACATGCGACGAACGCCCAGGCGGCGGCACAAGCCATTTCGGCAAACAATCAGCGGGAAACGCTGATCCACATTGTCGGCATGTTTATTACAGGCCTGGGGCTTGCCATGACGATCGGCGGCTTTATCGTGCGTAAACAAAACAAAAACTAAACGGCCCGCAACCGAAACGGCAGAGACCGCATTAAGAACGGAGTATCGTTCTTAATGCGGTCTCTGCCGTTTCGCACTACATATTCTCTTCCGCAATTTCACAGATAATATGTGCCATGAGAATATGCATTTCCTGAATACGAGCCGTTACCCGCGACGGCACGGCCAGAGAGATATCGGCCATGTCACCGAGCCTACCGCCTTCACCGGTCAGGGAAATGACAAGCAGTCCCTTTTTCTTTGCCGTCTCGACGGCTCTTACAACATTACGGCTGTTACCGGACGTAGAAATACCGATAAGGACATCTCCTTCTTGCCCCAGCCCCTCTATCTGGCGGCTGAATACCGTTTCAAACCCGTAATCGTTACCGACGGCCGTTAAGATCGACGTATCGACAGTCAAGGCCAAAGCAGGAAGCGACACACGCTCTTTTTTAAAACGGCCGACAATTTCAGCCGCAATATGCTGCGAGTCGGCAGCGCTGCCGCCGTTACCGCAGATAAGGAGCTTATGCCCCGATGCCAACGCATCACGCACTAAAATACCCGCTTCTTCTATGGCTCCCGCCAAGGTCTTGGTCGCTTCCAATACTTCTTTATGTTCGGCAATTCGCTCCGCAACTATGCTCATATGGATCTCCTCAGACTTTTATATTATTTCCCGGCGACATAAGGTTTCAACAAACTGCCCTGTTGCCGCGCCGTGAGCCCCATAAAGTCTTACCCGCTTTAATAGGCCCATCCGCAAACAAAACTATACGTATCCTCATTCGCCGGCTATGTTTTTTACGGCTTTTATTATATCCTGTTCGGGCAAGACCGCGCAAGGCGCGGTAGGGGCGGATTTATTTTCACTAACACAGCCTCGGTGCGTTATATGCCGGCAGGCATAAAAATACGCTTCCTCATGAAAGCTGTTATCGGGCGGACAGTTCTCCCGTAATTATCGCCTCTTCATACAAGGCTATCTTGTCGTCAAGCTTTTCCAGATATACTCGATATTGTTCAAGCCTTTCGCTAAGTAACGGCCGATATGCCCGCAACAGTTCCAATCTGTCGGAAATTGTCCTGTTTCCTTCATACCGCAAATCGGCATATCTCTTTATCTCTTTCAGGGGCATACCCGTATCTTTCAACCGTTTTATAAAACGAATATACTCCATATCGGACTCCTTATATTCCCTGATCCCGTTAACCCGCTCCGTTTTCAGAAATCCTTTTTTTCATAATAGCGCAATGTTGATGCAGGTACGCCGAGTAATTCGGCAAATTCACTGATTTTCATTATAAAGCTCCTTATCACACTTGACTTAAACCGTACTTTAAGAAGTATTGTATCATACAGGAGGTGTTAAAATGAAAAGCAGATGACCGGGGTATGGATATGTTGAAAAAAGTAGACAATATCCACGGTGAAAAAGTTATCGCAACACTTAATGCGGTCTCTCCCGCATTAAGTCAGCTTCTTGCGGAAGTTTTCGGCGATATATACAGCCGGCCCGAATTAACGCTGCAGGAGAGAGAACTTGTCACTCTTTCCTCTCTGATAGCGCAGGGCGGTTGTGAAGCACAGCTGCGCGTCCATGTAAATGCGGCCCTGAATGTCGGTATTGCTCCGGAAAAAATAACGGAGGTTTGCATCCATTCCATTCCGTATACCGGATTTCCGCGCGTGCTGAACGGTGTGTTTACCGTGCAGGACGTACTGAAAGGACGAAAAGGCGAGGAATAAAAGAACTGTACTGACAGGAGAACAAAGCTTCTGTCAGTACAGTTTTCTTATACAGGCGCAGATCCTATTCTTCCGGATAAATGATAAAGGACAGGGCACTGAAATACTTGTTCTGTTCACCTTTATTCTGCGTCGGATAGGCAACCTCCACGCCGACCACATTAAGACCGTTCGCCGTTACTTCAACCGTCGCTTTACCGTTCTCATCAGTCTTGCTTTCTCCGGTTAAATCATTGATAACATCCTTGATAAGCGGCGCATCGGCAAAAGGCTTGCCGTCTTTGAGAACCTGAATTTCATAGGTATCGCCTTTCTTCAGGGTTAGCGGATTGACGGACGGCACGATTTGAATGGGAATTTCCGTAAATTGTACGGGTTTAGCCGCCGCATCCCAATACTGTATATCGTATTTAACGGCATGGGTACTCTTTATCGCTCCCGGCACTTCCGTAATCGGTTTATGTACAGTCTTACCGTCTTTGTCCTTTGTCCAGTATCCGTAATCGAAAGAAGTGACGGTTGTACCCAATCCTTCAGGCGGCACAATGGAAATATTCTTTTCGTGCTTTATTATGGTTACGGGGATTTCTTTACCCGCCGTGTTATATCCTTTCAGACTCGTCACCATAGACGGGTCATAGGCATTATCGACAGGGCCTTCCCCCAAAACGAGGACCTTTTCATCAACACGATTGGCAAAAAACACGCCGTGCGCGTCAACCGTCGAAAAATTGCAAACCCCGCCGATGCACGCCGCAGCCAGGACTGTAAATATCTTTTTATTCATAATATCCTCCTAACAGATGAAAAAAATATCAATTAACCGCATCATTATTGTACGCCGCCGAATACTCCCTGTAAACACAAATTCAAAAGAGTAACGTATTTGTTAGAAATCGGTTCACTTTTCGCAAATCCTGAGTACCTGCCGCTTTTTACATTCCCACACATTCAGCTTATACAGGATATCCTTTGCAGGGTATAATTTACGAATACATATTGACACATGTATCATAGTAAATGGTAGACTAAGAGCAGGTGAAGCATACGTGGCAACAACATATAACAATATTTCCATACTATTATAAAGGAGGGATTGTCCATGCATATGGCAGATGCACTGCTGGCGCCTACCGTTGCAGGCGTGATGTATGCCTGCTCGGCAGGGGCGGCAGTCTGTTCGATCAGAAAAATAAAGGCAGAAAGCAGGGATAAACTTATTCCTCTCATGGGCGTTATGGGGGCTTTTGTCTTCGCCGCGCAAATGATTAATTTTACCATTCCCGGTACGGGCTCGTCAGGCCACCTTTGCGGCGGCGTCTTGCTCTCGGCTGTCGTCGGCCCGTATGCCGCTTTTCTGACTATGATCTGTGTACTGCTTATACAATGCCTGCTTTTCGCCGACGGCGGTCTTCTCGCCCTGGGCGCCAACATATGGAATATGGCTTTCTACGGCTGTTTTATAGGCGGCATGATCTGGCAGCTCGCGCTGAAACAGGGGCTATCGAAGAAAAAAATTATTACCGTTTCTCTTTTCGCTTCCATTATAACACTACAGCTGGGCGCCTTTTCCGTTTCGGCGGAAACGTTTGCTTCCGGCATTACGGAGCTCCCTTTTACAGCGTTTCTGTTCGTTATGCAGCCCATCCACTTGGCCATAGGCGCTGTTGAAGGCTTCATTACGGCGGCGGTCCTCGTTTTCCTCTATGAAGCGAGACCGTCTTTATTACGGCAGTCCGAACCCGCGCCAATTGCCTGCGGCCGTCTTTCTTTCGGTAAAATCATCGCCGTCCTGACGGCTGCCGCAGCTGTTACGGCAGGCATCCTTTCACAATTTGCATCAGCTTTCCCGGACGGGCTGGAATGGTCCGTTGAACGTCTCACGGGAAATACTGAGCTGGAAGGAACAAAAAGTGGCATCTATATCTTTGTCGAGGAGATACAGCGTTTCACCGCTGTTTTGCCCGATTATAACTTCATAGGCGCCGAAAGTGCGGTGGGCACATCCGTTTCGGGACTTGCAGGAGCGGCTGTTGTCCTTATTTCCATTATTCTCATCGGGCGGTGCTTCAAAAAGGTGGCGCATTCTCATAAGCCGGATCAGTAAATCTGTTAAAAATATCCATATTCTTGATGATCTGGCAGCAAGAAATACCCCGTTAAACGGATTACATCCGCTGGTAAAGTTACTTGCCGTCCTCTTTTATCTGGCCACGCTGCTTTCGTTCGATCGCTATAATTTAAACGGTATCCTGAGTATGTCCGTATATCTCATCATTCTATACGATCTTGCGGATCTGTCTTTGCGTCAGGCTGCCGGACATATTAAAAACGCTCTTCTGCTCTTATCCACAGTGGGTCTGTTCAATCTTTTCTTTGATACCTCCGTCGTACTCACAATAGGCGGGCATTCCCTTTCAGGCGGTGTCGTTTCTCTTGCCGTCCTCCTCCTGAAAGGACTCTTCAGTATGCTTTCCGTATACTTACTCATCGCCGTCACGGGAATGGAATCCCTCTGCGCGGCTCTGGACCGACTTCATATGCCGTCAATTCTGACGACGACGCTGCTTCTCATATATCGTTATCTGATACTCCTGCTGCAAGGCGGTGAACGCATCTCAACGGCCTATGCTTTACGCGCGCCGACGCGCCGCGGCATATATCCCGGCGCCTGGGGTCCTCTCTTAGGCCAGCTTTTACTGCGCACTGTCGCCAGAGCGCAAACAGTCTATGAAAGCATGCAACTGCGCGGGTTCCGCGGATCTTTCTCCTATGCTCATGCCCGTGCGGTCGAAGGCCGGGACATTCTCTTTCTATGTCTGTCCTCGGCATATTTCTTCATTTGCCGGATTTTCCCGGTGTTCGAATACATCGGCGGCATATTCCGGAATATAACGTAAGGATTTTCAGTCAGTATGAACGAATTACAGCCCATCTTATCCTTTTCGGCCGTAGATTTCTGGTACGATGAGGACCACGTCGAAAATAAAGCGTTACAAAATTTAACCTTCTCCGTCCGTCCCGGTGAGCGGGTCGGACTTATCGGCGGCAACGGCGCAGGCAAATCGACATTATTAAAGCTGCCCGTCGCCCTCCTGCCCGTACGAACCGGAACCGTTCAAGCGGCGGGCATGGAAATAACGGACAAAACCATAGCAACTGTCCGCCGCCGCATAGGGTATCTCTTTCAGGATTCGGAAAGCCAGCTTTTCATGCCGACTGTCGCCAAAGACGTAGCCTTTGCCGCTGAAAGCAGCGGACTTTCGCGCGAAGAAACCGCATGCAGAACAACTGCCGCCCTGTCGCTCGTACAGATGGAGGCTATGGCTGACAAACAAATATACCGCCTTTCAGGCGGTCAAAAAAAGCTTACGGCTATTGCGGGCCTGCTCGTTCTCAAACCGGATCTGATACTCATGGATGAACCGTCGTCCACCTTGGATCCTAAAAACAGGCGTAATTTAATCGCCGTTTTAAACAGCCTGGACTGTGCGAAAATCATTGCGTCCCACGACCTCGACTTCATCTATGACACGTGTGACCGCGTTCTTCTTTTGCATGCCGGAAAAATTGCCGCAGACGGTCCTGCCGCAGAAATTTTGCAGCAAAAAGATTTGCTTGAACGCTGTGATCTGGAATTGCCCTTACGTTTACAACGATAATAAAAATCCCTAAGCCGGACGCTTAGGGATTTTACGTTTTATATGGTGCGCCCAAGAGGACTCGAACCTCCGGCACGCGGTTTAGGAAACCGCTGCTCTATCCGCCTGAGCTATGGGCGCACAGGATATGATGCACTTTATTATAATACCATGTCTTATCCGTTGAGGCAATTCTTTCAAGCCGTTCCCGCTGTGGTATAATAGCTTATATATGCCGTCTGAAAGGGTCTTTACAATGATAGATTTAGATAAAATTGCCACGGAACAACGAAACGGTGCAAGCCGTTCCATCGATACGGTTTCAACAGAAGAAATGCTCCGTATCATTAACGCTGCCGACAAAACCGTTGCCGCCGCGGTGGAAGCAATTATCCCGCGCATAGCCGTCGTCATCGATGAAGTAACGGAGCGAATCCGGCAAGGCGGCCGGCTCCTCTATATCGGGGCCGGTACATCAGGCCGACTCGGCATGCTCGACGCTGCCGAATGCCCGCCGACATATAATACGCCGCCCCGACTGGTACGCGCCGTTATAGCAGGCGGTAAAACCGCTCTTTCCCATGCTAAAGAAGGAGCGGAAGACTCTCCGGAAAACGGCGCCGATGACTTGAAAAAAGAAGCGGTGACGGCAGCGGATACCGTTATCGGACTCAGCGCGTCCGGGCGTACTCCGTACGTGGCAGGAGCTCTCGAATACGCTAAAAAAGCCGGTGCTTATACCGTAGCGGTGACGTGTTCACCCGGATCGCACCTTGCCGCCATCGGCGATATCGATCTCTGTGCCGTCACGGGGCCGGAAGTCGTCACGGGTTCTACACGCATGAAAGCGGGTACGGCCCAAAAAATGATTTTGAACATGATTTCCACAGGCGTAATGATCCGCCTCGGTAAAGTATATGGAAACCTCATGGTTGATGTCAGAGCCACAAATGCCAAACTGAAGGAACGAGCCAGACGTATCGTCATGGCCGCCGCCGCTTGTACCCGCGCAGAAGCGGAAGCGGCGCTTGATGCCTGCAACGGCAACGCAAAGCCGGCGATTATCATGCTTTTATTACATGTCGATGCCGCCACCGCGGCACAGTCTCTGGAAAAAGCGGACGGCTACATCGACAGGGCCATAAAGGACGGAACTTATGAGCTATAGAGAAACGGCGGAAGAAATATACAAACACATAGGTCCGACAGATAACATTATCGCCCCGTATAACTGTATGACACGCTTGCGCTTTTCCGTCAAAGAAGAGCACTTCACGAAAGAAGACCTGCTCGCGGTCGACGGTGTCAAAGGCGTTGCTGTTGTCGGTTCGGAATGGCAGATTATCCTGGGACCCGGCAAGGCGCAAAAAGTGACGGCTGAATTAAAGGCGATTACGGCCGCAAAATACGGTTCTGAAAGTTTGCGTGATTTGGCTGCAAAGGCGACCGTCGGCGACGGGACGGATTTGCGGGAAGCCATCAGAAAACGCAATACCGCCACCTGCAAAGAAGGGCTCAAAAAAATCTCCCGTATTTTCATACCCGTCATTCCCGCTTTTATTGCGTGCGGTCTGATTACGGGTATTTTGAACAGTGTCGGTAAGATTGAGCCGGCATTGACCGGCACTGCATGGTTTCAAATTGCCGCCGTTGCCGGCAATGCAGCCTTTTGGGGGCTCAACCTCTTCATCGGCATGTCGGCAGCCAGGGAATTCGGCGGCACTCCCGTTTTGGGCGGTGTTCTGGCAGCAGTCGTCAGCCATCCCGCCCTGGCAAATATCACCCTTTTCGGAGAACAGCTTACGCCGGGACGCGGCGGCGTTATTGCCGTCCTCCTGCTCTGTTTCTTCGCGGCAACACTGGAAAAGAAGCTGCAACGCGTCATTCCCGACATGTTCACACTCTTTCTGACACCTTTTCTGGTTGTCGTCATATCCGCTGTTGTTGCTGTCGGCATTTGTCAGCCTCTGGGAAATTTCCTCTCTGAAGCGGTAGGTACGGCGGCAACGACATCGATCTACAAAGGCGGTGCTTTCACGGGCTTTATTCTGGGCGGGACATTTCTGCCTCTCGTCCTCCTCGGCGTTCATCAGGGACTGACACCGATTCATGCCGACCTCTTAGCTCGCTACGGCGCAACTGTACTCTTGCCCGTTCTCGCCATGGCCGGCGCCGGACAGGTCGGCGCGTCGCTGGCGGTCTACGCAAAAACAAAAAATAAAGCTCTCCGTAAAACCGTTGCCTCCGCCTTACCGGTCGGTATCATGGGTATCGGCGAACCTCTCATTTACGGTGTAACTCTGCCCCTGGGCAAGCCTTTTATCGGGGCCTGCATCGGCGGTGCCTGCGGCGGCGCCGTGCAGGCCGCTTTCGGCGTCGGCGCGGCAACACTCGGCATTTCCGGCCTTCCTCTGGCGGCGGCCGCAACGGATATTCCCGTCTATCTGATCGGCCTTATTACGGCGTATGCAGTCGGCTTCGCAGCCGCCTATCTAATCGGCTTCACAGATCCCGTATCGCCGGAAAAGGAGGGATGAGATGAGCGCAGGTATCTCCCTTTTTCCCGGCCTGGACAAACGCAACCTGCTGAAAGCATCATTACAATCCGCTTTGGCGACCGGTGCAGAACGGATTTTCTTATCTCTTCATATTCCCGAAGCGGACACGGCATTACTCGAAACCGATTTGGCCTATATTCTCAACACGGCGGTTGCGCACCGCATGGATATCATTGCCGACGTTTCACCTGCGGTAAAATGTCTTTTCGGCAAGAAAATCCTTGATTTTATCGCCGCCGGTATTACGACGCTTCGTCCGGACGACGGCTTTTCAGCGGCGGAGATCGCCACCTGGACAAAATTGGTTAACGTACAGGTCAACGCTTCAACTGCAGACGACACATTTTTAAAGATGCTTGAAGAAGAACACGCCGATTTTTCCCGTATAGACGGACTCCACAACTTTTATCCCCGCCCTTACTCGGGACTTTCTCCCGACCGGGTCGCCGCGCAAAATAACCTTTTGCACCGCTACGGCATAAAAACGGGCGCCTTTGTGGCTGCCGGTCACGATAAGCGCGGTCCTCTGCACGAAGGCTTGCCGACAGTAGAAAAAACACGGTCCTTGTCGCTTGAAAAAGCGGCTTTTCTCTTACGCTGTCTCGGCACTGACGACATTTTCATCGGCGATTCAGGTGCAACCGTTGCCGATATCGCTCTGTTAAAAAAAGGGTTGGCCGCAGACACGGGACATATCAGATTGCCCGTCATCATACATGACAACAGTCCTTTGACGCGGCAGTTACTCGACCGGCCTTTTCGTATGAGGCAGGACGGCGCAGCCTGTGCAATCCGCGCCGACAAGAGCCGTTTTACTTGCGGCGATACCATAATTGAACCGTTAACGGATACACCTTCACCCCGGAAAATCGGAGACATAACAATCGACAACAAACAGTTTCTCCGTTATGCGGGAGAACTGCAAATCGTGACGGCGCATATGCCGCCGGAGAAACGCACCAATATTGTCGCTTCCGTTCTTCCCGATTCTCTTTGGCTTCTCGACTGCATTACCGGGACAAATACATTCTCCTTTTATGATCATGCTCCATCATATTGATTCGGCAAAGCAAGATGAGAAACTCCCCGGCGCCTCTCGTCCTGTCGTAAAAAATTACTTTCCGAAATGATTTTAACAATGCCGTCCGCATCAACCCGTTGCTGAAAGTCATTACCCGTACAAGGCTTCTTGCCGAAACAACATTGCCATAATTACATCTGCATTTCTTCCTGAATATGCAAACCTGCCACACGATAAAACTGATTCCGTTACAGACATTACTATACTTTAATATGTCTTTACCCGCTGGGATAGTTGTAATTCCCTAACATCTCTCTCAAGAGTATAATTTGTACTAATGGTCACTGTCCACTTGGAGAGAAAAAGCTCATAAAAAGTTCAAAAACAAATCCCAAAAAGTGAGGTGACCCCAAAAAGTTAGAATTTTTGGGGGCACCTCAAACACGTAAAATACCGTTTTCTTTGTGGTGCGGTAGATGGGCCTTTTACCCAAACGAACTTACGTTCACTACCCCCTCAAAGTAGCGCGTCTGCCGTTCCGCCACGACCGCATATAAAGTGGATGGTGCTCAGGGACGGAATTGAACCGCCGACACGGGGATTTTCAGTCCCCTGCTCTACCGACTGAGCTACCTGAGCAACTATGGCGACCTCGATCGGATTTGAACCGACGATCTTCGCCGTGACAGGGCGACATGTTAACCGCTACACCACGAGGCCGTTTTCATACACTCAAGACGACTTAATCGCCCCGAACAAGTGAAATTATATCATACACCTGCAACTCTTTGCAATAGCAGGGCAAAAATCGCGAGGATTACAATACATGTATTACACCGGCGTATAAAAAGTAAAAGAGAAAGCTCTTTTTGTGGTATGCTGTATCTACCGAAACAATCCCCAAAGAAGAGCTTTCTCATAAAAAATATATCACGAAACATTGCCTGCTACCTGGCGGTTCTTTCCTCTGCGGAAAAACATGGCGTCACTAACGCTGCCATCAAGTGCCGTGCATATCGGCCGGTCTATCCATCGCCTGTGCAGGCGGTATGACGATACCCCGCTTACCGTGTTTTCTGCATTTCCGCAGCCGCGGCTCTGCCTTCCATAAGTGCTTTCCCGATGGTTGCGGGGCCTAAATTGGCGTCGCCTGCAATAAAAACATTTTCCATATTCGTCCGGTTATGCCCCGTAATTTCCAATGTTTCATCCAATTCGGATAAATCCACCTTTTGCCCGATCGCCATAACAATAAGATCCGCATCAAGTACGAATTCCGTTCCCGGAATAGAATGGGGAGAGCGCCTTCCCGATTCGTCCGGTTCGCCCAGTTCCTGTCTGATGAGCTGCGCCCCGCTGACATGATCGGCAGCGTCACGAAGCACGCGCTTCACATTGCACAGGAAGTCGAATTTAACATTTTCGTCGCGCGCATCACGGATTTCACTCTTATTCGCCGTGATTTCTTCTTCGGAACGTCTATACACGACCGTAACGTCATCAATAATGCGCACGAGCGAACGGGCGCAGTCCATGGCTACGTTGCCTCCGCCCCAGACCATGGCTTTTTTATATTTTTTATATGCTTCATGATTGCCGTTAATATTCAGATCGTACAACAACGTCAATCCGGCATACAGGCCCTTGCCCGTTTCGAATCCGAAAGTATTTTCAACCTGCGCACCCGTAGCGATGAGGATTTTATCATAGTCTTTACGAAGTGCCGCAAACTTTTCACGATCAATTTTCGTATCGAAATGAAAGGTAATATTATCATCTTCCTGCATAGCCGCAAACACCTTGTCCAAAAAAGCTTTGGACATGCGATATGCGGGAATACCCGTATAAACAGCCCCGCCTAAACGGCTTTCTTTGTCATAAATATCGACAGTATACCCGTTTTTCGACAATTCCTGTGCCGCCGTATAGCCCGCCGGGCCGGCCCCGATGATCGCTATTTTCTTACCTCTTTCACTCATGGGAGAGACGCTCCTTTCATCAATAAACCTGTTTTGCCCCATCCCCGCCGAAACGGGAGGAAGTATCATATTGCTGTATATCCAGTGTATCATACACACCTCAATTTCATCAAATCCGCTCAGACCGGCCCGAAGTTTCACAGATTTGTTACCTTAATACGGAAAAAGCTATGTAAATTACAGTCATTGCTGTATAATAAATGCGGTATTTAAGGTTTTATCTACGAGAAGGAGCTTTGCAGCATGGGTCAGCCCGACACGTTTGATTCTCAGGATCAGGCGAAGACATATACAAAAAAGACAATATCGTCCTTCATGGGGCTTTTTGTTATCCTGTATGCGCTCTGCATACAATGGCAGCTTTTCGTTTCTCTCGGTCTCGGCCAGGATAATATTAATGATATGCTCGTCGGCCTCATTCCCGCCGTAGGCGCTGTCGTCCTTGCCCTGGCGTTATATGTGCGGGCGCTGTCTTTACACAGTATCATACTTCCCGCCGTTATCGGAATTTCATGGATTGTAACGGGCCCCCTGCTGAGTTACCGGACTCTTATTAACGGCAATACGGTGTATTTAAATAATATTTACGATATTTATAACGGCCTTTTTCTTTTTGCCGTCCTTTTCCTTATCTCAATGGCGGCAAAACAGTATATACCGCGCATTATCGCGGCAATACTGATGACCGCACTCTCCTTTTCTGCAGGTTTTATCAATCTCGTTCAGTGGATGTATTACTACCTTTACAACTCATGCATAACCACTTCCGGTTCACTCATCATTTTTCAGACAGGTCCTGCGGAAACACTCGAATACCTGCATTCACTCGGTACAGGCACGGTCATTATGACAGTGCTTATCCTCTTCGCGATTCTGGCATTCTTCTTTATTACTCATTATACGCTGCCGGCCTTACCGCGAACTACGGTATATCGTAAAATTCTGCCGCTTATGTCTCTCCTCATTATCATTCCTTCGAGCTGGATGCTCTGTGATGAACTCCTGCCGAATTCTTTTCCCGTACGAACCTTTCTTGACACACAGGATTATCTGCAACGAGCCCGTCTTTATGCACAAAACCATAATACTAAATACGCGGCCCTGCAGGCCGTACAACTCAATCCCGTCCAGGGACCGAATACGGTTATCGTCATTATCGGCGAATCGGAAACGCGAACACTTATGCACGCATATAATCCGTCAACACCGGATAATACGCCCTGGCTTTCTTCCGTCAGGTACGATCCCCGCTTTACCCTCTTTACAAACGTTTACAGTTGCGTCTGGTACACCGTCCCCGTCCTGGAACACGCGTTAACGGAAGCAAATTTCTATAATGACAAACAGTTTAATGAATCCATTTCTATCATCGACATGGCCAAAAAAGCAGGTTATAAAACCTACTGGTTCAGTAATCAGGGTTCCGTCGGCGTAGCGGACACACCGATTTCGCTTGTCGCCAATACGGCGGATGTTGCCGAATGGGTCGACCGTGATTTAAAAGAATCGACCTTGGACGGAGCGCTTCTTCAGTTCCTGAAAAAAGTCAATCCGAATGAAAAGAATTTCATTGTTCTTCATATTATGGGCAGCCATATCGAATACCGGAATCGTTACCCCGAAGACTTTCAGAAGTTCAATGACGGCAAAATCAATCAGGAAGCCGACTATGACAATACGATCCTTTATACTGACTGGTTCCTGTCGCAGGTATTCGATTATGCCGAAGCCAACCTCCACCTTGATGCACTGCTTTACTTTTCCGACCACGGTTCGGACCCCGACATTGCCCGCCAACCCGACGGCGCCAGTTTTAAAGTGCTGCGCATCCCTATGTTTACCTATCTCTCGGACAATTATACGGCCCGGAATCCGGAAATCACGGCCGCCCTTAAAGCACACGAAAAATCGTATTTCACAAACGATCTTATCTATGAGCTGGTCTGCGGCATCCTTAACATACAATCACCGAACTATAACGACTCCATCAGCTTTGCTTCCCCGAAATGGCACTGGGAAAAGAAAGACCTCGTCACCCGCTTCGGCAGAACTCCCCTTACGGAAGACATGGAATATTAAAGTTAACCCTTGAATAAGCCGTTGGGGAACTGTTTGATGCTGTTTTGTTTTTAATTGTTCGCCGCTTAACAAATCAGTTGGCATTGGCAGCAAAAGGAGCTGTTTTTCATGAAAAATTACGTAACCGACACGTTTACTGTAGAAAAGAAAGTCCACGCCGCCGGCGGCAAAGGCCATATTATCGTCAAACATTATCTCGGCAAAGAAGAATTAAACGGTAAATGCGGCCTGTTCGCCGAAGTCACCATCCCTGCCGGCTGTTCCTTAGGCGTACACGAACATACCGGCAACAGCGAAACATACTGTATTCTCAAAGGTCACGGTATATATAACGATAACGGTACGGAGCGTGAAATAGGGCCCGGCGACCTTACCTTCACACCGAACGGGTTTAAACACGGGCTGGACAACACGAACGGCTCGGAAGACATTGTCTTTACAGCCCTTATTATTAACGATTGAAATACCCGGGAGCACACAAACAAAAACCTTTTGTCATCCTCCCTTTTTAAGATTGCGCAAACGGCATTTTTACCCCCTTGACGAAGCGGTTTCTCATGCTATACTATAAGCAAATAAACGGAAATGGGGTGATTCCATTGGAAATAGAATCAGTTAGTGAGTTCTCGCGCACGACAGACTATTCCTCTATAGATTCGCGGGATCACGTTTACACAGGACTGAATGCGACGCAATAATCCTTACAGCCCGAAAAGGGAGCGGCAAAGATATATCAGCCGCAAATAATGAAACAGGAGGTGTACGTAAGGTGAGGCGGCTCGTTCGTCCCTACTTCGTACTCTGCAAAAAGAGGATTTGCAGTTGACCATATAGCCTTTTAACTGTTTGTTTTCTTGCACTGCCGGGGTTTTATTATCCGGCAAATGACACTCCGTAAGTTACGTATATAAGTAAGAACGTGTTGAAGTATCATTAGCATGTATTCGGTTATTTCAGTGTTATATGATGTATTTTAAATTGTAAGCAAGGCCATATATAAGAAAAGTAAATAGAGTATACGTTACAAAAGCCTTCCGGCGGACATATGTCACGTGTTCGCCGGAAGGCTTTTATGTGCTTTCTATTACAACAATGAATGAACGGCACCGTCCAAACACTGAAAAGGTGTTATATGCACAGGTATATTACTCATATCCATAAGATACTTCGCCCCTATTATACCTGCCGGTTCAAAGGGAAATACAGCTGTTTCATACATGTTCCCCAATCCGGATACGATCTTTACAACAATAATATTCGCCTTTTGCGGGGATATCCGGTTCTCCAGAAGATGATATGCCCTGTCTTCTATTATAAGATTTTTCATAGCCGCGCGCACTTCATTAAGCACCCTGTCCGCCAGACGATGGGCGGAACGAATCGCTTCAACCGTACTCCCCATAGCCGGTTCAAAAGTAACATCTATATGCAGCAATATATCGGTCGCCGCCGGGGTACCGCTTCGATCAAAACGCACAACTTTATCTAAAAATCCTTCCGATGAGCCGATATTATGCGGTTCATAAGCACCGTCCGCCTCTCCGCCGGTGAGCATGGCCGTAACGCCGTCAAGCAGGATTGTCCGTCCTTCTCCTACTGTTCCTTCCGTCTTACATGCAACAGGCATAAAGTCAAGATTAGTGTGTACCCGTACATGCCGCTCTCCCGGTTTGATGATATGTACCCGTGCTTCACTGATAAATTCCCGTTCTTTATCGTGAATCTCGCCTATATCTGTGCGTATGGTCAACAATGCGCCGTCCACCGCCGTTACATCACCGAAGGCCACTGTTTTTATGGGATAGGAGCAGCGCCGTATGCATATTCGCTGTTCTCTCTCTTCACATGATTTTTTGAGCGCTATGCCTTCACGTTTTAGTTTCAGTTTCAGGAGACCTAATGCTTTAAAAGCATCATAGTCTTCCAAATTATTATCCCCGACAATAGAAGACTCATAACCGGACGTATTCTTATTGAAATCGACGAGCATATCCGTATACCCGTTCGTACATACAAGCCTCCCCTGTTGCCCGATATAGCTCATGCCGACTGACGGTATTCCTCTCTTGCCGAACTCTTCTATAACCGTGACAAAATCGATATGGTGATTCCCCCAGCCGTCCGTTACGACGATAGCGCCGTCCGCATGCAGGCCTTCCGCCAATTCTCCCGTACGTACGGCAGTAAACACTTTATCATCATATCTCTCCGATACGCCATTGACGATAAGGCTTTGCACGGATACGTCGCGATCACGGATAAGCGCCTTCGTCACCGGGCAGCGGTAATGATGGAGCGTGGTCATTTTTGTACTCGGCCCCAATCCCAATATACACACCACCTTTCTTCCGATATGCGGAAAAAAGGGCACGAATCACATCGCACCCTTTCTTCCCGCTCCATGCATACGAATTAAACGTTATGTCTGTATTCGTACGGCAATACTTTCAAGCCGTTGAAGCTCGGGCAATCTCTTACCCATTCCAACGATTCTTTCAAAATAGCCGTCTGCATTTCTTTGTTGTTCGGTTCACCTGCATTGGAGCCGATGGGCACATGAGGAGCCGTAATACGAGGCGCACCCTGTTGACGAGCAATCGGGGGCAATGCGGCGATAACGCAGCAACTCATACCTTCCGCTTCGCAGCAGCGCGTAACAATCGTGGCCGAACGGTGGCATGTACCGCAACCGCCGGTGCAAAGAACGATGTCGACACCCTGTTCTTTCAATTTCCGGGCAATTTCCGGGCCTGTTTCATTAGTGAATTTTTCAACATTGCCGCCGCCGCCCATGAAGGTGTACGTTTCTTTCGGCAGAGATCCTATGAATCCTTCCTTAACGAGTTCATGAAGACGATCAATCGGGAACATAGCATTAACGTCTTTGTTGATATCGGAATTATCGAAGCCGCCGTGCGTAACCATAAGCTGATCGGACGGTGTATCGAATTCAATGGTTCTGTACGAAAAATCACCGGATGTGTTGAACGGTTTCTGGTCTTTTTTATGAATACCGCCTGCCGTAATAAATGCCACTTTGCATTTATTGAGGGGTTTCTTTAATTCTGTAAAAATCGGTTTCGGTGTAAGGGGCACGAAAATTTCAGAGCGCATCCCTTCTACTGTTGTTAATTTCATGGAAACAAACCTCCCTTATATGGTTTCCCGTATCAATAGTCCTGAACTCGCTTGATACGGCTCAAATAAAATTCAACATGGTCTTGCTCCGCCGGTTCCTTATCGGTAAAAACCCAACGCCGCGGTACGGCTACGGTACCCAGATTCCGGCCGATACGCACCTTTACGGCCGTATCGTTTACTTCTTCCAATATGCCGCCAACAAGGCATGGTTCCGTATCCGTGTCGGCCGAAAGGGGCGTATAATCATAATCCAGCGGCTGTTCCGTTAGTTGCAGATAGCTGAAATAGAATCCTATTCTGTCATTTTCAGTAATATCATCGGGGTGCAGCAAGAGAGATTTCTTTACGTACAGTACCCCCAAGCGTCCGTTCAGGTTTATTTTCACATCGTCGCCGGCCGTTTTTGTGATAACACCGCCCATGAGAACAGGGTTTAACTGATAGCTCAGTTCTGCCATTAGTGCAATGTACCTACATCCAAGAGCACTGTTTCCGGTTGGCCGACCAATTTATTGTTGTCGTTGATGACATCATTATTCCATTTCTTAGGCGCCGGCAACACTTCAACCCCGGCCATTTCGTTCTTGAGCATCTGAATAGCGCGAGCCGCAACGGAAGCGGTTACGCAGGAGCAACCGGCAACGTCGTTTTCAAAACCGCCTTTATCCATATTTTCTTCAACCATAGCTTTGGCATATTCGTTGCCGACAACAAGCTGGCCCTGATATGCGCAGAAAGATACGCCGACTACGGGGATGCCGCGTTTACCGGCCTGCCCGATATGTTGAATAAAGTCGATATGATTGTTTCCGAACCCTTCAGTTGTAATAATGCAACCGTCGATATCCAGGCTTTCAAGCAAAGAGCCGAGCCGTTCGGAAACCCAAAGTTTTTCGTCATTAACCTGAGGCGAACCTATGCATACAACACCGATCAGGTCAAGTTCATCGTCTTCCGCCAAGCCTTCTACTAACGGTTCCCGGATATAGTGGCGGGTCATTTCCTTCGTTGCAGGCCCAATGCAAGTGAGCGCATGGATAGAGCCGTCACGAACCTGGTTCGGTGTTAATACAACGGGAACGTTACCGAGATCGACGTTCTTCTGTCCGCCGAGGATACCGCAAGGTTCTGTCGGGCAAAGAACATTGTCATGCATAGCCCCCTGACCCATGATTTCTTTTACGAGTACAACGCGGGGATTGCCTTTGCGGCGAAGATCTTCACAGTGTTCTTCACGGACAACCTCACCGTTGTATTTTTTCAACTGGTCGCGGACCGCCTGAATAATGAAATCTTCACATTTATGTGCCGCAAACGGACCGGGGCGGCTCATACCGGTAAGGCGTTTAATAACGGCATGGCAACGGATAATGATATCATCTTCGTCGGCACAACCGGGATGACCGAAGTACATTTTTTCATCGAGGAACCCTTCGGAAGAACCGAATTCATGAATCTGGACGCCGTCTTCATCAACACCCGTGAGCATAAATACAACGCCGTCGGCAACTTTGGTAATACCTTCGCCGAGTTCGCCTTCAACTTTGGTTGCAATAGGGCACACGTCCATAATCGTATCCGTATAAATATGGCGTTCGTTCGGTTTGATTACATCCAATTTGAGGCTGACGCATAAGGGATCCTGTTCGGCGGCTTCTTTTACGATATTGCCGTCAATCGTAATTTTACCGTTTTCAATCTTTGTTTCTTTCCCGATTTCCGCATCCGTGATTTTTACGTGCTGTTTAAGCAGCGTACGGATGACCGTCTTCTGCCCGGACGGCACTTCCGCAGCGGCGGGCGCAGCGGTTACACCGGGAACGCCGAGAGCGGCACCCACAGGAATATCAAGGGAAAGACCTTCAAGTTTTTCAATATCAAGATGAATCATACCATTACCTCCTGCTGTACTTGTGGTTACATGTGTGACCGCCTGCTTCGGGACAGGGGCAGAACCGGAAGGAGCCGTTTTCCGGACTTCATTGACTTTGTCCAGCACATCACGCGTAATCGGTGTCAATGCTTCCGTATCCTCCAAAAGCGTGCTCCCCAACACTTCTTCGATGGTCAAACCGTCATCGCTGAGCGTAAGCAAACCCGCTTCAACCATATCATCGAACAGGGACGGATCTTCCAAATCGGCAGCACCGATAACCGTACCTTTTTCGCGTCTGCAGCAAAAAATCGCGGGATCTTTCAAGTGCTGTTCCAATGTTTCCTTTGTAATCGACATTACTATCACTCTCCTTTTTAAGATTTTATCTTTATACAATGTATACACATTGTTAAAAGCTACCCTTTCATTCTCCTGATAAGTTTATGATTAACGGCCCGTAACGCACCGTCCGTACAATGGTACACGGGCAGTTTCAATTGCGGTGCACAGGACATAACCGTATTGGAACAGTCCGAACAGTTGCTGATAAGAATGGCATCGGCGCCGGACTTCTTAATAGCCATGACCTTCTGTACCTGGCCTGGACAGTGCCCGGGGTTCTCACATTTACGCGTACCGTTTTTCATGAGTTTTGCCTGTTTGCAGAACTCCACATCCGTCACTTCAGCCCCCATTGACGCGGCTATTTGTTCCAGCCGTTGCTGATTGGCTCCGCAGGCACAGACAAGAAGACCTATTTTCTTCGGCCCCCGCATAAACTCCTGCGTTACGAGGATACCGCCGGTCGTCTTCACCACGGGGTCATCCAAAGTGACGCGTTTGCCCATAAAAGGTCCGCCCATAATGATTTCACCGTATTCACCATTGATACCGCCGGCTTTTTCAATCATTGCCCTGACGGATATTCCCAGAGGAACATCGTGGAATACTTGAATGAGTTCACCGTTTATCTTACCTGCCACTGTCATGTCTTTATCAATAAGAGGTTTTTTCAAGTCCACCGCTTCCTGTATGCGACAGACCGATTCGGCATTGATAACAATAGCATTGGCGGCTGACGGCAACGCCGTTACATCGAGAAGAGTATCGAGCACTTCCCGTACAATAGCCCGTTCATCACCGACCGGATAGATATTCGGCAAGTAATGCAAGGTAATCCGGGAATCCTTTAAATTGGCTTCCAGCGCTTTGACAGCTTCTTCATGAATGTCTTTGATAGCGATAACGCCTTTGGGAGCGCCGACCACCTCCATGACGATTTCCAACCCCCGAATAAGCTGCTGCGGATTTTTTTCTATAGCCTCGATATTGTGTGATAAAATCGGTTCACATTCGGATGCGTTAGCAATTACAACGCCACCGGGGCGTAATTTCTGTCCCAGCTTCACATATGTCGGAAACCCCGCCCCGCCCAGACCGACAAGGCCTGCTTCTTCAATAAGAGCGAGCGGCTCACTCTGCGTTAACGGTATGTACTCTTTCGATTGTTCCGCAGCGGGCTCGACGGTAACCGCCTTATCCGTGACGGCCGTGACTTTGCCGCTGACACTTGTGAAAATATTGCTCCCCATCTTATCTGCAGGCTTCGCTGCAAGCAACTGTCCGCGCTTTACAAGATCCCCCTCTTTTACAACAACTTCAGCAGGAGCACCGATATGCTGTTGTAAAGGAAATACGAAATTTTCCAAATTATACCCTCCCATCCAATGTCAAATTTAATTCTTCAGCTGTTCTTTTTTATGTGCCAAAATTCACACTCTCTCGTTCTTGTCTCTCAGTTTACGCATAACTTCCCTTGAACAAAACAGGAAAAATTGAATTCCATTTGAATTATTGATATATAGACTCATTTATACAATAAATCACTCTTACCTAAAAATCATAAATATGATAAAATAAGCTCATGCACTAGTTCCGCAAATCACGAAGTTTTTTTAATCAATGTACCCACTCTACACGGGGAGGAGGTGATTATGATATATGCTCGAAGAAAATTACAATCTTGCCTTAAAAAAGATCATAAAATTCACGAAATCAAAATCTGTCGACCTGGCGAAAGCGATCGGGTATGACGTTTCGTATATCAGTAAGTAGAAGAGCGGCAGTAAATTGCCTTCGTCCCGTTCAGTTCAGACCATTAACAGCGCATTAGGCGCCTATTTTGCAAAACGTCTGGAAGAAATAGATAAAGCGGACGATTACAGACAAACATTCACCACAGGTGACAACGACGGTACGACAGCCTTTTCCATTACGGAATATCTTAACAGGGCTTACAGGCATTCCTTACAGCGGCAGCCGCGTACAAAAAAACAAATACGTCAACGGCAAGTATTTCCATCGGTCATCGCGACGTAACGACGTTCCTGAACACGGCCCTGCAAGCATGTCTGCAAGAAACTACGGAGCCGCAGGAATTGATTGTCTACGGCGAATTCTGTACCTTATACGATGCGGGCTTCTGGGAACTCTTATGCGGCTTGCCCAATACACAAAAACTGACCGTCCGCGTCGGGTTGGATTTAGACAAACTTGAAAAATCGCCGGCCTACATAACGGCGCTCTATGAAATCTTAAACAGATGCCTTTATGCGGATTTTTATTTTTACGATGTCACCGACAGTACGGATACCAGGTTGATTCTTCTGAAGAATCGACTGGCCGTTCAATACGATTTCGGGAAAAAAGGCGAATTTATTATGGCGACCTCCGTTGAAGATCCGCTTCTCGTTCAGGATATATTAGATAAATTATCCGCCTTTATGCCGCGCGTCAGAGAGTTGATGGCAAGCGCACCGGCTCCCTGGATTACCGATATCGGGTACAGGACCTCCTTTTACGCAGCGCGGAAGTTTTTCTTTTTTCTTACGAACGGTATCGAATACCTCCTGCCCCACGATGTATTTCACCGTATTTCCGCTCAAATCGGCGCTCCCGAAAACACTTATATCGACCAGCTCCAAATTACGTGGGAAGAACTGCTGTGCCGCGCGGATTTGGATGTGGTTATTCCGTTCAATTCACTCATACGCTATCTTGAAGAAGGCCATATCGATTTAACGACAGTTCAATATACCATGACCGAAGATGAACGCCGCGGACATATTGAAGCAATTATGCATTATCTAAAGGAAAACGACTCTATGTCCATCGGTATCGTTACCTTATCTGAAGAAACGACAGCCTATAAAAACGCGAATCTGTCGTTCTACTCGAACTGCGACACGGCATTTTTCAAGAAAAATCCGCGTCTTATCCGTAATGATGCAAAACCCTTTTATATGATTAAAAGCAGGCGCCTGCAACAACTTTTCTTAAACTCTTTTAAATCCTTAAAATCTTCAAATCATTACCATACCTGTTCAGGCAATGATGTAACACGCATGTATCATCTTTATAAACCGATCATCGAAAAAATCATTACCACGAAATGACTCCTTCCGATCACCGCTCGTGATCGAGCGGCATAATCAAAAAGAGACGATTCATAAGAATCGTCTCTTTTTGATTACCGTTAATCGGCTTTTGCTATCGCTTCTTTCATAACTTTTACGTATTCATAAATATGAGGCCCCGCCTCGCTGCCGTACTCGGCAATAATCTTGACGACAGCACTGCCGACGATAACGCCGTCCGCCATACCGGCGATTGTCACAGCCTGTTCCGGCGTATTAATACCGAAACCGACTGCTGCCGGCACGGTTGTGACGGAACGGACCTCTTCCAGAATTTCATGCAGGTTCGTTTTAATTTCACTGCGTGTTCCCGTGACGCCGAGAGATGAAACAATATATATAAACCCGTCACCGGCCCCGGCAATTGCTTTAATCCGCCCCTTTGATGTCGGCGCAATCATGGAGATAAGAGATACCCCGTTTTCCACCGCCGCAGCGGCGCATTCACGGCGTTCTTCAAAAGGCATATCCGGTATGATGACACCGTCGACGCCGATCTCCGCACACTTGGCAAAGAATGCATCAGTTCCATATTTAAAGACAGGATTAATATACGTCATAAATACGAGAGGAATACGCGACTTTTCCCGAACCATCTCAACGAGTTTAAACATGGCCCGTAAGTCCGTATGCGCGGCAAGGGCACGAATATTGGCGGCTTGAATAACCGGCCCTTCCGCTATGGGATCGGAAAAGGGAATCCCTATTTCAACCAGATCCGCGCCGGCCCTCTCCATTTCCAAAATATATTCACAACTCTTTTCAAGGGACGGATCACCGGCCGTCAAAAAAGCGATAAACGCCTTACCGCCGGCAAAAGCTTGAGCTATTCTATTCATGCAAATTCCTCCCTCTGTAGCGGGCAATAGCCGCTACGTCTTTGTCACCGCGCCCGGACAGGCAAACTATCATGCAATCGTCTTTCGATAAGGTCCGTGCGACCTGCATAGCCCGGTATACGGCATGAGCACTTTCAATGGCACAAATAATGCCTTCCGTGCGGGCTATGTATTCAAACCCTTCTACGGCCTGGTCATCGGTTACGGGGATATATTCGGCGCGCCCCGTCTCCTTCAAGTAGGCGTGTTCAGGTCCGATACCCGGGTAGTCCAAGCCGGCGGAAATAGAGTATACCTGATCGATCTGACCGTCTTCATTCTGGCAAAAGAGCGACTTCATGCCGTGGAAAATGCCGACCGTTCCCTTAGTCAGCGTCGCCGCATGAAGAGAAGTGTCAATACCCTTGCCGGCAGCTTCACAGCCGATGAGGCGAACATCCCTGTCACCAATAAAGTGGTAAAATATGCCGATAGCATTGCTGCCGCCGCCGACACATGCCATGACGACTTGCGGCAGCTTTCCTTCCGCCTCAAGAATCTGCGCCCTCGCTTCTTTGCCGATAACCGCTTGAAAATCACGTACCATCATGGGGAAAGGATGGGGCCCCATAGTCGAACCGACGACATAATGTGTATCATCCACACGACCGACCCATTCACGCATAGCCTCATTAACGGCATCCTTAAGGACGCGTGTCCCCGATGTGACAGGATGCACTTTAGCTCCGAGCAATTCCATGCGATAAACATTGAGCGCTTGTCGCTCCGTATCTTCTTCACCCATGAAAACTTCGCATTCCAGGCCCATAAATGCCGCTGCCGTCGCCGTCGCCACACCGTGCTGCCCGGCTCCCGTTTCGGCGATGACACGGGTCTTGCCCATCTTTTTGGCTAAAAGACATTGGCCGAGAGCATTATTGATTTTATGTGCGCCTGTATGATTCAGATCTTCCCGCTTTAAATATATCTTTGCCCCGCCCAGATCCTCGGTCATGCGTCCGGCATAATACAGACGGGACGGCCTGTTTGCGTAGCTGTTTAACAGATCCTGCAGTTCCTCTTGAAAAGCGGGATCTTTCTTACAAGACTCATAAAACTCCGTTAATTTGTGAATTTCGTTCATCAGCGTTTCCGGCACATATTGTCCGCCGAATTGACCGAATCTGCCGTTCTCCATAATAGCCTCCTTTACTGTGAACGCACAAGGCGCATAAATTCTCTCATCTTGGCCGCATCTTTACGGCCGTTCGATTCAATGCCGCTGCTTACATCCAACGCATAAGGGGCGTAAGCCATAGCTTTTTTAACATTACAAAGGTTCAGGCCGCCCGCCAGAATATAGGGCCGTTTTATCAGCTGCAGCAAGTGCCAGGGAAATGCTCGGCCCGTACCGCCCGCCCCGTTGTCGAGCAATATCAGGTCGGCATCGGATTGTTCCGCCGCTTCGATATCCGCCGCATCGGCCACGGAAAACGCTTTTATGAGCGGCACGTCACATTGTGTTCGCAACTTCTTTATATATGTTTTATCTTCACGGCCGTGAAGCTGCACAACTTGTATCGTCCCGCTTATTACAAGCTGAAGGATATGTTCTACAGGTTCAGCCGCAAAAACACCTACTGCCGGGATGTGATGACATAAAAGACTACGCAACGCGGCTGCCTGCTCATCCGTTACTCTTCTCTTTTTACCGGCAAAAACAAAGCCGACATAATCAGGCTTCAGTTCATTGGCAACGCTTATGTCTTCAGGTCCGGTGAGACCGCAGAATTTAACCTTCATCAGTGCCTCGAAGTTCTGCCAGGGCCGCTTTTTTATTTCTGCTGGTCATCATTTTTTCACCGATCAGAACCGCGTCGACACGGGCTTCTCTCAGCCGCTCTATTTCTTCAGCCGTATGTATGCCGCTTTCCGCAACAAAAACGACATTAAACGGCACACTCTTCCTCAGATTTAGACTTGTTTCAAAGGATACGGAAAAATCTTTCAAATTACGGTTATTTACACCGATAATATCCGCGCCTGCAGCCAATGCCCGCCTGATCTCTTCGGTATTGTGCGCTTCGACGAGCGCGTCCATGCCGAGGCTCTTGGCGAGATCGATAAACTCTTTCAACTCTTCGTCCGGCAGGAGCGCGCACAGTAAAAGGACAGCCGCAGCACCCGCAACTTTCGCCTCATAAATTTGATAGGCTTCGACAATAAAGTCTTTGCGCAAGACCGGGACGGACACGGCTGCAGCGATTTCTCTCAAGTATTCCAGCGAACCGAAGAAAAAATCCCTTTCCGTCAGAACCGAAACAGCTGCGGCCCCGGCCTCTTCATAGTCGCAGGCTATTTGTTTATACGGGAAAGCTTCGGCAATAATGCCCTTGGAAGGAGAGCCTTTTTTAACTTCGCAAATAAAAGAAATATCCCGTTGGCGGATGGCCTTCTTAAAAGACGGTTTGTTATGTTTTTCCATCGCCACGGCCCTGTTTTTAATTTCTTCGTAGGATACTTTTTTCATATCTTCAGCCAAGCGGATGTATACCTTCGCCGTTATATCTTCAAGTATCATGTTCGTCTCCTCCTATACTGCATGTGTTGCCGCAATATACGCATTCAATGAAGCTGCCGCCTTGCCGTCGTCAATAAGTTCGCCCGCCAAAGTTACGCCTGCCTGCAGGGACTCCGCCCTGCCCGCCACGTAAAGACCGGCGCCGGCGTTCAGAAGGACGGCATTTCGTTTAGTTCCTCGTATCTCACCGTTTAAGACCCCCCTCGTAACGGCTGCATTTTCCGCCGGCGTGCCTCCCGTGAGTTCTTCCTTTGTACCTGACTGTAACCCGAAATCTTCCGGACGGATCGTATAGGTTTTAAAACCGCCTTCTTCAAATTCACAAACTTTCGTCGCCGCCGAGGCTGAAATTTCATCCATTTGATCCGTACCGAAGACGGCCATACCGTGCCTGACACCGAGGCCCTGCAGTACGCGGGCCAGCGGTTCAACCAGTTCCTCTTTATATACGCCGAGGACTTGTATACTCGCGTGAGCCGGATTGGTGAGTGGCCCCAAAAGATTAAAAACAGTAGGAATCGCCAGCTCTTTGCGGACAGGGGCGACATATTTCATGCTTTTATGATACTGCTGCGCAAAGAGGAAGCAAAATCCCGTTTTCTTGAGTACAGCCTCACTCCGCCGTGCATCAAGCCGAATATCGGCACCCAGTTCTTCGAGGACATCGGCTGCACCGCTTTTCGAGGTAGCCGCACGGTTACCGTGTTTTGCCACACGGCAGCCGGCGGCTGCCGCTACAAAGGCGGAGGTCGTCGAAATATTAAAAGTAAACGATTTATCACCGCCCGTGCCGACAATTTCTAACAGATCACCGTTTACTTCCAACGGCATCGCATGTGACCGCATCACTTTGGCACAGGCCGTAATTTCTTCCACTGTGGCCCCTTTCGCCTGGAGCGCGGTCAGAAAGGACGCCGTTTCTATGGAAGTGGCCTTACCGCTCATTATTTCATTCATAATTTCTTCCGTTTCGGTCAGCGTCAAATTGATACGATCGACTAATTTTACAGTGCCTTCTTTGATCATTGTATATCCCCCCTGTCTGTTTACTCACATCCGCAAAAAATTCCGTATAATATCGGGACCGTTCGGCGTCAATATCGACTCGGGATGAAACTGCAGGCCGTAAACGGCCTTTTCTTTATGCCCTACCGCCATTATTTCGCCATCATCGGCCACAGCCAGCACTTCCAGTTCATCCGGCAAGGTTTCCGGCGCCACCGCCAACGAATGATAGCGGCCGACATCAAAGCAATCGGGCATTCCGGTAAAAAGAGGATGCCTGCCAACGACTTCAGCGCGAGACGTCTTCCCGTGCATCAGCGCTTTCGCATACGTCACGGTACCGCCGTAAACCTCACAAACAGCCTGATGTCCGAGACAAACGCCGAGAAGGGGGATTTCTCCCGCCACTGCTTTAATCAGATCTTCACAAACGCCGGCATCACCGGGTTTACCGGGACCGGGTGAAATAATAATCTTTTCCGGGTTCAATGCATAAATTTCATCAACAGACAGATCATCGTTACGGATCACTTTTATATCCGGTTGGAACTGTCCGAGCAATTGACAGAGATTATAAGAAAAGCTGTCATAATTATCAATGAGCAAAAGCATCAGTCAATCCCTCCGTTCGCCTTTTCCAATGCCTGTACGACGGCCTTGGCTTTATTCTTACATTCCTCATCTTCCGCTTTGGCTACGCTGTCCGCAACAATACCTGCCCCGGAGCGGACATATACGTGCCCGCCTTTCTTATAAGCCAGACGAATGGCGATGCATGTATCCATATTGCCCGTAAAATCAATATACCCTACGGCGCCGCCGTAAATACCCCGTTTATTTCCTTCCAGTTCATCAATAATCTCACAAGCCCTGATTTTCGGGGCGCCTGAAAGGGTACCGGCGGGTAAAACGGAACCAATGGCATCAATAGCCGTCTTATGCGGATTTATTTCCCCCGATACGGTGGAACCGATATGCATGACATGAGAAAACTTCAGAATCCGTAAATATGTCTCGACGCGAACAGAACCGAAAGTACTGACGCGTCCCAAGTCATTACGCCCTAAATCAACGAGCATATTGTGTTCGGCCAATTCTTTTTCATTATTGATCAAGTCCTCTTCAAACGCTTCGTCTTCCGCCTCGGTCTTACCGCGCGGTCTCGTTCCCGCCAACGGATACGTAAAGAGTTTATTCCGTTCCAGTCGAACTAAGGTCTCCGGCGACGAACCGGTAATTTCCATATCGTCCCCGGCAAGGTAAAACATATACGGCGACGGATTCACGGCACGCAAGACTCTGTATGTATCAAAAAGGCTGCCTCGGGCTTTTGCGCAAAGCCGGTTGGAAAGGACAACCTGGAAAATGTCCCCTTCGCGAATATGCTCCTTGCCTTTTTCCACCATGGCACAATACTCTTCTTCATCGAAGAGAGCCGTAAATTCGCTTTCCAGCTCAAGCGGCTCCACCTTCACTTTTTTTCCCTCCAGGAGGAGATCATGCATCTTTGTCAATTCAAGTTGTGCTTTACGGTAATTTTCTTCAAGTGCCTCAAGATAAACATTGGCAATAAGGATAATTTCCCGTTTCAAATTATCAAAGACGATCACCTTGTCGAAGACCATGAGATCGAAATCATAAAATCCTTCATCATCGACTGCCGTAAGCTGCAGCGACGGTTCACTGTATTTAATATAATCATACGAGAGGTAGCCTGCCAAGCCGCCGGTGAAAGGCGGCATGCCTGCCAACCGGGGAGCTTTGTTTTTTTCAAGAATCTGACGGATAAACACGTCGGGATTCTCGGTTTTCACCGTCACGCCGATACCGTTTGCCAGACGTACAACACCGTCTTTGCACGTAATTTCCATCTGCGGGTCATACCCGAGAAAGGTATAACGCCCCCACCGTTCGGAATCTTCCATGCTTTCTAAAAGGCAGCATCGGGAGCTGATATTTTTCACGATACGCAGGGCTTCCACGGGTGTGCATATATCGGCATACATGCGACGGCAGACGGGCACGACATTATAGGTATCTTTATATTGATACATTTCTTCAAGTGTCATCATAATCGGTCATCCTTTCCGTAAAAAATCCGTCCATGACAAAATATGTCAAGGACGGATTCAGTTCCGCGGTGCCACCTTGGTTTGGGAAATAACTCCCACTCTCGACGGAATACTAACATATTCCCGACAACTGACGTATGCCATCACGTCGCAAAATACTCGGTCAAAACCTTTCCCTGCGCCCTCAGCGGCCCATTTGACGGTCTGCGTTCTGCCGGATCCCACCATCCCGGCTCTCTGTAAGTGCACGAATTCGCCGTTACTTCCGCTTCTTCGGTTTCATGGACGATATGTAATTGATGTTTTTCATATTACTCGCATTTAAGTCATCTGTCAATACTGCATTACAAAAGGTTTCATGCCAATACCGGCGTTTCTGCAGTTTACGGCCGGCTCGCTGCAACCGTCGTCTGCCATCATGAAACCCGGCTTGAGAACAACTGCGTTCTTTTATTACGGTACCCGCCTTCTGTGGTATAATAGGAATCAAATCAGTTATTTTTTTATCTTTATACAAACAGGGAGGATTTCTGTATATGAGAAAATCCGTGAAACAATCCTTAAAAGCGGGCATCATTGCCGGTATTTTCGCTTTTTCCTTCAGTCCTGCCGCACCTGTCATCCGGACAGCGCAAGCTATTGACTGGACAAGTTTTGCCGGTGCGGGTATTCAATATATTGCCCTTGAAAAAGAAATTAAATATCTTGATAACGACGGTCGAAATGAATTTTTTGAACAAATGAAAAAGAAGTACGGCGTCAATGACGATCCTCGTGCCAATGCCATGCTGGATCGCATCATGACGCGCTTATCCGCTTCCATTGCGCAAACGGATTCTTCTATTGTAAAAAAACCGTACAACTATTTCGTCAATAATGATACCAGCTTCAATGCATTCTGTACAATCGGCCATAATCTGAGCATCAATATCGGCGCCTTTGAACCGCTCAATTACAATGAAAATGAAATAGCCTTCATTCTGGCGCATGAAATGGGGCACGGCCAAAAAGGCCACCCCATACAAGGTATCCGCAAACAAATGCCTCTCATCCTCGCCGGAGCGGCGGTTGGCGGCGACCGGACAACACAGCTTATTACGGGCATTTTATCTCAAGTAGGCACGGCCAAGCTGATCACAAAACCCATGGAGAGGGAAGCCGATGCACTGGCTTTCGGTTATGCCGTCAACGCGGGCTATAATGTCGGTGCCGGTGCAGCCGTATGGCAGCGCGTTCTTGACAGAAATCCGGGTAAAACAACGGGCGGTATCAACGAGCTTTTTAACGATCACCCGACAAACATTTCCCGCCGTGATAAATACAGCGAAGACATTACCAAATGGAGCAATAATGTTGTCAAGGTTAATGCCCAAACAGGCATGATCTCTCTGCACGGCAAAGACTGGTATCAGCCGGAAGATATGTCTTCCATGAGCGGCAAAGAACGGGCTTACCTTATTGCAGGCAATCTTTCTGCCGTCTATCACAACGGCAAAAAGCCGGCAGCGGGCGACGTTTACATCGGCAATGATAACCTTCTTTATGTAGGGCAGCAGCCGATTATGGATCTTTCTCCAGCACAAAATCCGGCAGCGGTTACAAACGATCTGAAAAAACTTATCTAATCCGTATAAGGGAGACTGAAACGATAATGAATCAGGAAATGAAACTGGCTGTCCTTATTGATGCCGAAAATATTTCAAACAAATACATTGACGTAATCCTCTCGGAAGCCAATAATCTCGGCAATGTCGTTTATAAGCGGATTTACGGCAACTGGACGACGCCGCAGATGGCTTCGTGGAAAAACATCATTCTCGATAACGCCATTCAGCCAATCCAACAATACAGCAATACGATTCGCAAGAATTCATCCGATTCGGCACTCATCATCGACACGATGGATCTCCTCTACCAAAGCGCCCTGGACGCTTTCTGTATCGTTTCGTCGGACAGTGACTTCACACGTCTTGCGTCACGCCTGCGGGAATCTCAGAAGTATGTTCTCGGTATGGGCGAAAGCAAAACGCCTCGGTCTTTCATTTCCGCATGCAACAAATTCCTTTACTTGGACGTTCTCTTCGAAGAAGCGGAAAATGAACCGAATCATATAACCGACGATACGGCCACACCGCTTGAAAAAGATAAAGGTTCCCGTATCAATGTCCCGTTTACGGACGATTATCTTGCCCTCGACAAAACTCTCGGCAAAGACTTGTCTACCATTAAGCTGGCTCTTGTCAAGCTGACGGAAGAAAACTCCGATGAAGACGGCTGGATTTTCTCCGGCACTCTCGGCAATCTCCTGAATAAGCAGTTTTCCGACTTTGATGTACGTAACTTCGGGTATAAGAAATTCGTTCCTTTTATCGAATCGCTCGACCTCTTTGACGTCTACACGACGACGGATGATAAAAACACGGCGATTAAGCACAATTATTTCCGTGTAAAAACAGACAGAAAGGGCCATAAATACAAAGGATCCCTCAAAAAGAACAAGTAACGGCGTGAAAGAACGCACGGGAGGAGCGATTCCGAAAACGCCAAAAGTTCATAATAAACAGAAAGAGGGACTCCCGCGGGAGTCCCTCTTTCTGTTTATTGAAGCAGTATAAAATTAGAAGTGCCTGTTATTTTGCCAGCGTGGCCTTAATAAACCAAAGCTGCTTTGCATAATAAGCAAGATGGTCTTCCATCATATTCGCTAAAAGGAAATTGTCTTCTTCATCGGCACTTTTGCGGATAGCGACAGCTGCATCCCGCATAATTTCCATATCTTTACGCACCTCTTCCAACGCTTCGGCAATAGGATACTCTTTAGCCGGCACTTCCTTTATCGCTGTTATTTTAAGATAATCCGCGACAGATACGGTCGGCATATGTCCCTGCATTTTAACCAGTTCCGCCACGGCATCGTAATAATCAAAATAGGTGTTATAAATACTTTCCAAGTATTCATGAATATTTTTAAAACCGGCACCGACAATATTGAAGTGAAAGTTATGTGTCTTTATATTCAACATAGCTAAATTAGCAATATACTGATTTACACTGTCTAAGTTTTTCATTGCAAACTCCCCCTTATCCGTTATAAAGAATATATTCACTTTTCATATCTATTTTAAATTTATTAATTTTCATTTTCAACTAACAAATAGGTTAGTAAAATGGTATACTATAAAAAAAGTAATCGTCTACATGGAAAGGAGGCATCAGTTATGACCGAATTCGGTAAGGATTTTATATACATTCATGACATTCTTCGCTTAAAATGGGTGCCGGAAATCCTTTCGGCAATTCATAACGGGGCCCCTACCTTTTCTAAAATTTTGATAGATATTCCTTTTATAAGCCAAACGGAATTAAATCGTAAAATAAAATTCCTAGTCGAACGGAAATTGATTACACGCAGTCCGTCCGGCGTTTACAGCTTAAATCCGTTCGGCAAGGAGGTTCTTTATATTCTGCTTTATATACAGCGCCTTAATGCAAAATACGGTGTAACTGTAAAACCGTAAGGATTTAAACCGGAGGCCTTGTCCGATACTTGATACTCAGTACCGGACAAGGCCTTTTACCGTCTTTAACCGGCACTGACGATCGTCCCCCTGGAAATTTCAAAGAGATGAATCGTATCCGTTTCCCCGGCCTGTTCCTGCTGCACGGCAGCGGCCAGACGACGTGTTCCTTCAGAACAAGTGAAAAGAAATACTTGTTCTTCTTTACCAAGATCGGCAAGGAAGCGAATGGCTTCTTTCTGCCGTTCTTCATCGAACCGAACCAGAATATCGTCAAGAATAAGCGGCATTGACTCGATTTGATGAGAAAAAGCGACAGCCAGGCTGATGCGGATGGCCAGATATATTTGATCACCCAAACCGCTGCTCCACTCTTTTTCAGGAATACGCCGCTGCATGCCGTCGACGGCGAAAAGCTGACGGCCGTCAAACGTTGACTGCAAAGAATAACGTCCTCCCGTCATAAAACGGAGGTATTCGCCGGCTTTGCGGATAACCACCGGCTGGCGCACCTTTTCATAATAAGCTTGGGCTTCACGGAGCATATGATGCGCGTAAAGATCAGTCAGCCAATCGTCGACATATCGGTCCAGGCCCGCACGGTGCGCCTGTTTTTCCTGTAAGAGCCGCGAATAGGTATCGCTCTTGGCCATAGTACTGAGCCGTTCGACGACGGTCCCTCTCTTTTCCGCAATGGCGGCAAGTTTCTTTTCACATTCATCAATCCGTTGTTCATAACGGGCCTGCTCATCCTGCCACATGCTGAGGTCATGAATCTTCAATTCACGCTGTAAATCACTATAATTTTTAGAAGATTTGGCTATAAGGCGGATATGCGCCTCCGATTGATCGTATACTTCCTTGTATTGGTTGAACTGTTTATACTGTAAAACTTTTGTACGAAATTCACCGACAGTATGACAATTCGCCGCCGCAAGCAATTCTTTTTGCAGGTTCACCCGAATCCGCTTTTCCCTTTCCAGCGCGGCAATGCGTTCTTGCCCTTCTTTACGCTGCCGGTCCTGTTCTTTGGCAACTTCCGCCTGCAAACGAATTTGATGCCACTCCTTATAAATGTCTTCCATCGCTTCAGGCGTGACCGACTGCTTTACAGAAAGCTCGTGAAAAAGCTGTTCTCCCCTGTCGGCAATACGGTTTATCCGTTGTTCCAATACGGCTCGTTCCGTTTCCCATGTACGCTCCTCGTCCTTCAGCCTGCACCATCTTTCCCAAAGAGTTTTTGCTTCGGCAAGGCGGCTTGCCTGCAGTCGAATAAATCCGGATTCGTGCTGCCATTTTTGCCAGTCATCGCGGATTTTACCGATACGGTCCGCCCATGCGGCGCCTTCTTTACTCCATTTGTCATACATGGAACGGTACATATCCTGCTGCCCCCGTTCCCACGATTCCCGCGTCGAACGAGTCTGCCAGTCAAGATATTCTTTGCGCAGCCTGTCAAGGCCGGCACGCCACGTCACATCATCGTCGGCCCCGTTTAAAGAAAGGCCGTATTCTTCGGAAAAAGAGGATAATTTACCGTTGAGAGCATAAAGTTCACTTTTGAGTTCCGTCATCCGTTCGGGTCTGCGCGTCATCGTCCGTTGTCGTTTATAGGCCAGTGCGGCAGCAGTTGCGAAGGCAAGTGTTCCCAACCCGTACAGAAAAGATATCGCGGATGCAAAAGCTCCGTAAAAACATGCCGCCCCGATAAGAAAAGCAAAGGATATCCCGGCGGTTAAGCCGTTAACGGACGGCATCGGTTCGGACGCAATCCAATTGAGAAGTTCCGTTACCTTCTTCCGCTCCGCCAGCGTTTCCTGTATGGCCGCCACACCTTTCCCCAAATCCTGCCATTCCGTTTTCGTCCGGACCGGTTCATCGGCAGTATGCGTTGTCATACCATCCGGAAGCTTGGGTCTGGCGGCCTGCCATTTTTCTTTGCCCCGATTTTGCTGTTCCCAATTCATGGCAATGGTCAGCCCTTTTTCCCATTTGACCTGTTCGGGAATCCGGCCGTCTGTCCATTCATGCAGCGCCTGCACGGCCTTATTGCATTCAAATCGGCATTTTGTATGAAGATCTTCATTCTCAATGAGCTTGGCCCTATCCTGACGCCATTGAGGAACATCCGCATAAAGACTTTCAATCTGTGCCGATGCAGCTAACCACCGTTTCCAATCCTCACGAAAAGCACGTTTATTATGATTGTGTTTCTTTATGTCTTCAATCTGTTCATCATATCCTGCAATTTTATCCTCCAATTCCGCAAAGCGCTGCGCCCCTTCCGCCGGAAACTGCGCCACATCGGCAAGTTCCTGCATACGGGTCCACGCTTCACGTCCGCGGCGGTATACATCCCAGGCGGCAATAGGCATAGCCACACGCTCAAGCTGTAACTTTAATTCGTCTATTTCAAGACGTACTTTTCGTTCTTCTTCATATGTCCTGCTTTCTTCTTTCTGCAGGGATGCAAACTCTTCTTCATCATAAGCCAGGCGCTTGATCTGCTGATCAAAGTCGCGCTGCTCCGCCAACAGTACATTAATCGGTTTCTTCCCCTGCGGCGACGCGACGAGAAGCTCACTCATCCGCCGCTGCAAATCGCGGCTCGTCACCCCCATGCGCACACCGTTTTCAATACTGAAAAAATGGCTGCGTACAGCTTCATTCGAAAGGATTTTAAACCCCTGCAAATCCTCCAGGCCCATAGCAAATATTTTATCGTATGTCGTCCGCTCCAGATCATGCCACCAAAGCGCCGCCGGTTCCTCATGAATGACCATATCGCCGTCCGTAATATACGATTCCTTTTCATTTCTGTAGATCCTGTATTCCCTGCCGTTTTCGCGGCGTATATCCATATGCCCGAAATAACCTTTCCACTCACCGCGGAGGTACCCGAAGAACATGGAACGTACGTATTTCATGAGTGTCGTCTTACCGCTTTCATTACGACCGTGCATGACAATAAGTCCCCGTTCGGGAGGATTCCACATGACGTTATGATAGATGCCGAAATCATCTAAATTCATTTGTATAATCTTCATGATCCCTATCCTCTGTTATCTTCCAGGAGCTGTTGCATGCCCAGCCATTTTGCCCGTTCAAACGCCGCTAAAAGCCGTTCATCCGAGATAGCGCGGCCATAAGCGCCGAGCCGTTCAAATTCGGGCCGCTCCGTGAGTATCCGGCGCAAAAGCTCTAATTTTTCAACCTGCCCCTGCGATTCAATCTGATCGGATATATTTAAATAGTCGCCGACCGTATCCGGCAACTTGCTCCGTTCGGCCAAATTGATTTTCGGCCGGGCGCCGTTACGAATGCCGACGACCATGACAAAGGCATATTTTCCTTCTTCATCTTCTTGCCAGCTGTTAATCCAATATTGTACGGATTCGGGATTATTGATGACTCTGTACATACTGCCGGCGCCGGTAAAATTCACGGTCAGAAAAACGGGCTTACCCGCTTCACGACGAATTTTTTCTTTCTCTATGCGTACCGATTCACGCAATGCCGAAACGGAATCAATCGCGTCGACGGATATATCCGCCGTTTCCCAACGGGCCACACTCGTATCGATAAAGCGCATTTCGACAGAGCCGTACGGTCCGACTTCTACATAATAACAGCCGCGCGGTCCCGTTTCCGTACTGTCAAGCCCCTGTGTATTGCCGGGATAGACGATATACGGCGATTCCGCAAGGATCCGTCGTGTATGAACGTGCCCCAAGGCCCAATAATCCATACCGCTTTCCTTCAGATCATTCAGCGTACACGGTGCATAGGCGGAATCGTTCCCGCCGACCTGAGTGTGCAAAAGCCCGATAGCATACCGGTCTTCCTCGCGACGTCGGAAATTCCATGCCGCGTTTTCACGAAATTCACGGTGTTCATAGCTTTGCCCGTACAAAGCCGCCGCTTCCTCACCGTCTACAATAAGCGGCAGCCGTTCCGCCTTATCCGTCGCGAAAACATGAACATTCGCCGGGAACGGGATCTCAGCACGCCACGATGTCATCGGATCGTGATTGCCCAGTGCAATATATACGGGAATTTCATGAAGCGCCAACTTATGAAGAAGGCGCACAAAATCAAGCTGTGCCGTCAAATTGTGCGTAGCGCTGTCATAAATATCACCGGCAATAAGCAGGGCATGTACCCGTTTATCAATAGCCAGCTGTACAACTTTTTGAAACGCTTTGAGCGGCGCATTACCGACAATGCGTCCCCACCGTTCTTCCAGCGGCGCCAGCCCCTGAAACGGACTGCCCAAATGCAAATCCGCACAATGAATAAAGCGTAGCGTTTTAGCCATTATTACGCACTCCTCCCGCCGTCCAAGCCCGATGTAAGGCCGCTACGGCTTCTTCCAACATATCCGTCCGGATTCTCGCAAAAGATAAGAGAAAACGGCGCACACCGTTATCGATGTGCTTTTCATAAAAGCTTTCCATCGGCAGCACCAGACAGCCTTCTCTCTTGGCGGCTTCCGTCAGTTCGGTCTCGCTTAAAGGCGATGCGAAAGCAATTTGACAATGAACGCCCGAAACAACACGGCTCACTTCAACGGCAGTGCCGAAATACGCCTGCAAAAGATATTCCGTCTTCCTTCCTTTTTCCTGATAGAGGCGTCGCAGCCGCCTGATTTGTTTACGCATTTCGCCGCTGCGGATATATTCTGCCAAAACGCATTGTTCCGGAACAGACGCGCTCTGTCGGAAAAGGGAACGCTCGCGCCGATATATATCCATAAGGGGATCGGGCAGAACCAGATAACTGATACGGACAAAAAAAGGCAAGACCTTGGACAGCGCTCCCAAATAGATCACGCGGTCCGACCTGTCCAGTCCCTGCAGTGCCGGAATCGGCCGGCCTTCATAGCGAAGTTCACTGTCATAATCATCTTCAATAATAAGGCCGTCTTCCTGTACGGCCCAATCAAGAAGTTTATATCGCTGCCCGACGGGCATAACCTTACCAGTAGGAAACTGATGAGACGGCGTTACATAAACCAACCCCGTATCCGCCTGTGCCAATGCGTCCACATCGAGTCCGTCATCCCGTAACGGAAGCGGAACAATTTCATAGCCGCCGGAACGGAAAACCTCACGGCCCAGGCGGAACCCCGGTTCTTCGACGGCAATACGGCTGTGCTTATTGCGCAGGATATATCCGAGAATGCGCAGCAACGGGGTCACACCGTTGCCGATAACAATATTATCGGCCGCCGCGTGAACGCCCCGCGTTTCATACATGTACCCGCTCAACGCCTCGCGCAGGGCCGGAGCTCCCTGTTCATCCTGCCCGGCCAAGAGAATTGCCGGATCGGAAAGAACGCGATGCATATAACGCCGCCATAAGATAAGAGGGAACCCTTCCAAATCGACATCTCCGCTGGCAAAATCATATTTCCACGGCGGTTGCCCCGATTCAGCTTTTATGTATTGTCCGACCGCCCGTTCCCGTTTATTTACGCTAAGCGCGGCAGCCTCGAAGCGCGCCTTGCAGCGGCCGACAATATACCCCTCATTAGCTAATTGAAAATAAGCTTTTTCCACCGTCAGCTTGCTTATGCCGGTATATCGCGCCAACGCGCGCATGGACGGCAGCTTCGTGCCCGCACGCATACGACCGCTTTCAATCTCATGCTTAAAGTAATCATATATTTGTATATAATACGGTTTCGGCGACAATTTATCAATTTGCAGCATAGGCGAACTTCCTTGATACAATTATACGTATATTGTACCGAAAAAGGTTCTCTGTGAAAAGGGTATCACGCTGTAAGAATCAATAGCCGCAGATATTGTAAACCTTATTTTGTGAATATAATTGTTGACCTTATTTTTTCTTTATTCTATACTGATGTCACGAATAAAAATTTTACAGGAGACTTTCTATGGATATTTCACAATTGACAGCATACACGAACCGGGTTATAAACGACGGTGAAATTACGCGCGACGAAGCAAAAGAGCTGCTTACTTTCAACGATGAAGATACGCCTTTATTATTGGCTATGGCCGATAAAATCCGCCGTTTTTTCCGCGGCAATGATGTCGACTGCTGTGCCATCGTCGGCGGTCGTTCAGGCCGATGTCCCGAAGATTGCCGCTTCTGCGCCCAATCCTGTCATTACAATACAGGCATAAAAGCATATCCTCTCATAGACACGGATAAAATGATTGAAGCCGCAAAAAAAGCGAAAGCCGCAGGAGCTACTCGCTTTTCCATCGTTACAGGCGGCCGGGCCGTTGAGGAAGGTACCGATTTCAATACGATCTTGCAGGCCGTCCCCGTTATCCGTAATACTGTAGGCATTGAAGTTTGCTGTTCCCTGGGTTTTATTTCCGAAAACCAGCTGCTCGCCTTAAAAAAAGCCGGCATCACACGGTATCACAGTAATATCGAAACGGCGCCGTCTTATTTCAAGAATATTTGCAGCACTCATACCTTTGCCGACAAAGAAGCTATGGTCAAAACGGTCCAAAAAGCAGGTTTGCGCCCCTGTTGCGGCGGTATTTTCGGCCTTGGCGAATCGCTTGAGCAGCGACTGGAAATGGCCTTCGTCCTCAAAAACATGGGTATTGATTCCATTCCCATCAATATTCTCAACCCCGTCAAAGGTACGCCTCTCGAAAAAGCCGTCCCTCCTTCACCTTGGGAGATTCTGCGCATTTTCGCAGTCTTCCGCTTCATATTACCGCATGCGCAAATTCGCACTGCCGGCGGCAGGGAAGTCAATCTCCGTTCCATGCAGGCATATGCTCTCACAGCCGGCGCGGACGGGCTTATGATCGGCGGGTATTTAACAACAACCGGTAATAAAACGCATATCGACACCCAAATGCTCACCGATCTCGGCAGAAAGCCGGCTATGCCTCGTTTTCCAAGGCCATAGCGGCGGCGACCGCCGCTCCGACAAGCGACCCGTCGGTCGTGCAATCCGGTGTGACCACCGTTTGTAACACTCCGTCTCGAGAATCATCAACATCACGCAGACATACATCAATAGCTTCCGTCATAACCGGAATACAACCTTGCACCCCGGTGCAAACGCTGCCATCAATAGCTACAATCTGCTCTTCCGTCGGCCTTTCACCGTGCAGGTATCTTATGACCGCTGCAACGGCACCGCCCATAAGCTGCGCCGCGCGAACAAAAACGGAGGCGCCCAGATTACTCAGGGCTTTAGCGTCCTCAAGCGTCATAATGCGGCTCCATAAAACAGCCATGTGCATGCGCATGTCCTTTACGGAAGGTATCAGAAAAAGCCGGCTCATCTGTCCCGTCGTTATATACGGCAGGGAATCCGTCTTAAAATATGCCTTTACGACTTCACCGTAAATCCGTGACAAGTAAGCACCTGCCACCATTTTTTCAAGAACATGTCGGCCCGGATGCTGTGTTTTTTCATCAACGGCATGATCCCAGACCGTACGGGTAAGCCGCGAAAAATCACCGGCTTCCAAGTCAACGATTTCTTTTCTTCCGGCATCATAAAAACACATGTTAAAACCGGTGCCGCAAATAAGCCCGACCCGGCACGCGTCCCGAGCATAGGCTGAGGTCAATAAAGTCGCCGTCGTATCGTTTATGAGGGCCACGGGCCGGATATTCGATAATCCCTTTCGCACCAGTGCTTCTTTTAATAACTCATTTACAGCATGCCCTTCCACCCCGGATGTATGAATTTCTTTTACCCATGAAATCAATTTCCCGTCGGCCAATGACTCCTGCTCAACGGCAAAGGAAAAGGTATGCCCCAGGACATAATGTTTATCCCTTGCAGCCACCTGCCCTACTAAATCGGCCAGTGCATCAAAAAGTTCTTCAGCCGTCGTCTCGGCAGTCGTGAGATCGGATTCTCCCGGTACGGCTAAAGGCATTTCAGCCTTGCGTTCAATGACATAGTACCCTTTTCCGGTCAAAAACACGCGAGCGGCACGCAACATTGAACCGCCGAAATCCACAGCAATATAGCGGCCCCATTCTTCACCGGTAGGCAACCCGATAAAGGTGCGTTCCGCCGAAAGGGAGGACTCTTTCCCCTCCATTACTGCCCGTATTTCTTTTAGGAAAGCTTGTGAATAAAGATATATTGCCCCGTCGGATAAATAAAAATCTTTTCCTATTTTAAACCATTCTTGTGTAGTCAGTTCCGCCATAACAACCTCCTATACGGTTATTTTAACATAAAATGCCGCGCACGTACGTACTTTCCGCAGGTCCGCGCCGGGTATGCATATTGCCAAAAATCATACTATACATTATAATTTCATATAGAGTGAGTCCGTATGCTGTTGGTCACACGGAGGGGTACACCACCGCGGGTGTATGTCTTCGTGTGATTTTTTTATGAAAGGAGTTTTTCATGATCACCGTTAACGGCGTCCTGATAGAGAAAAATGAACTGTCTTTAGGCATGTATCTCGACGCAAACGGGTATGACCGCCCCTGCATTGCAGTCGAGCGAAACGGCGTCGTCATCAGGAGCAGCGAATACAACACGACGCTTCTCCGCGACGGCGACATCGTTGAAATAGTACAATTTGTCGGCGGCGGCTGAAGCCGCCATGCCGTCTTTTATTAGGAGGTTTTCACATGACAAAAGATGCCCTCATCTTAGGAAATCAATCGTTTTCCTCACGTTTTATCTTAGGTTCGGGAAAATATTCCGTTTCTCTTATCGAAGCGGCCGTAAAGGAAGCCGGCGCGCAAATCATTACCCTTGCCCTGCGCCGCGCCGAAGCGGGGCCGAAGGATAATATTATGAAACATATTCCCGACGGCGTGACATTACTGCCCAACACGTCGGGCGCACGCAATGCCGACGAGGCGGTGCGCATAGCCAGGCTTGCCCGCGAAGTCGGTTGCGGTAATTTCGTAAAAATAGAGATCATGAGCGACACAAAGTATCTCCTGCCCGACAACAATGAAACCATAAAAGCTACGGAAGTTCTCGCGAAAGAGGACTTCATCGTATTGCCGTATATGTATCCCGATCTCTATGCCGCACGCAGTCTTGTCAACGCCGGTGCGGCCGCGGTCATGCCCTTAGGCGCGCCTATAGGGACGAATAAGGGGCTGTGTACAAAAGAATTCATCAAGATTCTCGTCGAGGAAATCGCCGTCCCTGTTATCGTCGATGCCGGCATCGGCCGACCGTCCCAGGCCTGTGAAGCGATGGAGCTCGGCGTCGCCGCCGTCATGGCCAACACGGCTATCGCCACGGCAGGCGACATCCCGCTCATGGCACGCGCCTTCAAGGCGGCTATCGAAGCGGGACGAAACGCTTTCCTTTCCGGCCTCGGCAGAATTAACGAGCAGGCCGTTGCCAGCGATCCTCTGACGGGTTTTCTTGATTTTCAAGGAGGTGTATCATGACAGCGCGTACAGATCACATGACTTACTGGCCCGACATGGATATCCTTGATTCAACCATGCTTGAAGAAGTCCTCTCTTACCGCGACTCTTTCAATAACAATGCGTATACGGCTGAAGACGTCCGCACCGCTATGCGCAAACAAAATCTTGGCGTGCATGATTTCATGTCGCTTCTTTCTACGGCAGCCCTGCCCTTTTTAGAAGAAATGGCGCAAAAAGCGAAAACCGTGACCCGCCGCCATTTCGGCAATAACATTGCTTTATTCACACCCCTTTACTTTGCCAATTACTGTGAAAATTATTGTATCTATTGCGGCTTTAACTCTCATAACAAGATCAAACGGGCAAAGCTGAGCGAAGAAGAGCTTCATAAAGAATGCCGCGCCATCGCTTCAACCGGCATGGAGGAAGTATTGATGCTGACCGGTGAAAGCCACCATATGTCGGATGTCGCCTATATAGGAGGCGCCGTAAAGATTGCCCGTCAGTACTTTCGCGTCGTCGGCATAGAAATTTATCCGGTCAACGTAGATGAATACAAATTCCTGCATGAATGCGGCGCCGATTATGTGACGGTTTTCCAGGAAACATACAATTCAGACAAGTACGAAACGCTGCACCTGGAAGGGCATAAGCGCGTGTTCCCGTATCGTTTCTACGCACAGGAACGCGCTATCCTCGGAGGCATGCGCGGCGTCGGTTTCGCAGCCCTTCTCGGCCTGGACGATTATCAGAAAGACGCCGTCGCAACGGCAATACATGCAGCTCTTTTGCAAAAAAAATACCCTCACGCTGAAATTTCTTTATCTTGTCCCCGCTTACGGCCGATTATCAATAACGATAAAATTAATCCGAAAGATGTAGACGAGCGCCGCCTCGTTCAGATCATCTGTGCGTATCGACTGTTCCTCCCCTATGCGACAATTACCGTATCAAGCCGCGAAAATGCCCGCTTCCGCAATAATATTATTAAAATTGCCGCCACAAAAATTTCTGCCGGCGTCTGTGTAGGCATTGGCGCCCACCTGGACGAATCGGGCGAAGAAAAAGGAGACGAGCAGTTTGAAATTTCCGATACCCGTTCCTTCGATGAAATTTACCGTGCCGTGAAGGAAGCGGGGATGCAGCCTGTTACAAGCGACTATATATTTGTTTAGGGGCCGTCTATGGAAATAAAACTAAACGGCAGAAACCGTTCTGTAACCGCGGTAACGGCAGGCGAACTCTGTGACAAATCCGATCTCGCTCATTCTTATATCATCATTAACGGCTATAGTGCCGTTCCCGCTACACGTCTCAACGCAGGGGATGAAGTTTTTGTCATCCCCAAAAACACCTGTCCTCACCGTGATGAATGGGCACAAATGCTCTATGCCCGGCACACTCCGGGAGTTCAGGCAAAACTGAATCAGGCGGTCGTCGCTATAAGCGGCCTCGGCGGATTGGGTTCTAATATTGCCGTCCAGCTTTGCCGGTGCGGAATCGGCACATTACGCCTCTTTGATTTTGACACTGTCGACATCAGTAATCTCAATCGTCAATCCTACTTTATTGAGGATCTGGGACGCTTAAAAACGGAAGCGCTGGCCGAACAGTTAAGGCGGATCAATCCGTACGTCACCGTACATGCCGAAACCATCCGCCTTACCGGGAAAAACGCGGGGGCCCTGCTCCGAGATTGTAACATCGTCATTGAGGCCTTTGATGATCCCCGTGCCAAAGCAATGCTCGTCAACACCGTATTGGAAGAGCTGCCTGAAACTATAATTATTGCCGCATCCGGTATGGCCGGGTACGGACGCAGTAACGCTATTACGACGCGCAAAATTAACGATCATTTCTATCTTTGCGGCGACGCAACGAGCGCCGCAAAACCCGGCCAGGGGCTAATGGCTCCCCGTGTGGCGCTTTGCGCTGCCCACGAGGCGAATCTGGCAGTCGAATTGTTGGCGGAACGATTATAACCGTTTTTAACAAAACAGTCTGCATGTATATCTCTTCAGGTAAAGTGAGTATTTACTATTCTATATATCTATAAAGCATCGTTTCATTGACTCTATGTTTACATTACGGTATAGTAATAATTGTAATAATATATGCATATTATTCCTAATCGGTATTATTTAGTCCTCTTACTATAATTACAGAGTCGTAAGGAGAAAATGATGCGAAAAGTTATTGCCATCACGAACAGGCACCTGGTACACAGGGATTATTGGGATCAATTGGAGCAAATAGTAGCTTCCCCGGTAGAGTCTCTGGTCCTCCGCGAGAAAGACTTGAGCGAAGATGAATATATTGATTACGCAAAGAAAGCATTACAGTTATGCAATTATCATGGTAAAGAATGTGTTTTACATAACTTCGGGCGTGTCGCCGTCCGGTTGCATATCCCCCGTTTTCAATGTTCTCTCGATTATTTAAAAACGCATACCTCCATAAGTTATTATATGACGACCTTAGGCGTTTCCGTACATACACCGGAAGAGGCCCATCAGGCGGAGAAATTGGGCGCTACGTATGTTATCGCCGGTCATGTCTTCCCGACACCGTCAAAGTCGAAATTCCGACCGATCGGAGTATCCGCAGTGACGGAAATCTGTAAGGCCGTCTCTATCCCGGTTTTTGCCCTAGGAGGGGTCAATCCCGGCACGGTAGAGGCGCTGAAAAATATACCCGTTAAAGGTATCGCCTTAATGTCAGGACTCATGCAAAGCAGCGACATTTCTTCTTATATAGCGAGTTTACAAAAATAACCAGAGGCGATTAAAATGCGCGAAGTTTATGTCATTATCGATATGCAAAACGACTTTATCACAGGGCCTCTCGGCACCGCACAGGCACGGGAAATCCCAAAGCGTATAGAGGCTAAAATACAGGCGCTGCGCCGAGCGGAAAAGCGGGATACGGACTTGATCTTCACCCAGGATACACATGGCCCGTACTATTTAGAAACTCAGGAAGGAAAGAAATTACCTGTCCCCCATTGTCTTAAAGACAGCCGCGGTTGGAACATTTGCCCTACCCTCTTGCCCTATACGATGACAGCCGATATATACGAGAAACCTTCTTTCGGCTGTCCCGATTTAGTCGCCGCAGTGAAAGACTATGAGGTCATCACGTTGATGGGGTTATGTACGGATATCTGCGTTATTACAAATGCCTTTCTTTTAAAATCATGGTATCCGGAAAAGAATATCGTCGTCGACGCAACCTGTTGTGCCGGCGTAACGCCGGAAAGCCACGAACGCGCACTGGCGGCTATGGAAGCTTGCCAAATCGGGATCATACGCTGAAACACCTACAAGGAAACGAAGCCCGCACTATTCGTGCTTTCGTTTCCTTTTCTTATTTTCAGGAGAAAATATTTGGATATATAGTATAGTAACCTGCATCTCTTGTCAAAATAGGCGATTTATAGTAGAATGTACACATATAAAAAGCAATATATAGTGGTTTATTGACGGAATTGCGAGGGACTGCCTTATGAAAACAAGATGTGTCGAATTAAGTCGATTAGAAAGCGAATTACTCCGTGAATATATTCCTGTCGCCGCAGTGAAACCTCTTCCGGCCGGTCTATGCCGTTCCATTTATCGCCGCCTGGAAGGCCTGCCCGTTTTTGAAGCGGACGAGATTCCTCCCAAATCGATAACGGCAGTCACAAATCGACACGTCAGAATAACAAAAACCGCTAACTGATAAAAACCCCTCTCCCGAAAATGATATGCCCCCTTTACTGAACAAAATTTCAGTGAAGGGGGCTTTATATGAAATACGGAGAGGAGCCTTTTATTTCAAAAATACATCAGTGCGCTTCTGCCGCAAGACGACGCGTAATTTCCATACCTGTCTTAGTTTTTGCCAAGCCGCCTTCTGCGGTCTCTTTCAAAGAGACCGGCATAATACGGCCGATTTCATCCAACGCCTCAATGACTTCATCCGGCGGAATAACACTTTTCACTCCGGCCAAAGCCATTTCTGCAGCCGTTATGGCAATGACTGAAAAGATACCGTTGCGTTTCACACAAGGAACCTCCACCAAGCCCGCTACAGGATCGCAGGCAAGCCCAAGAATATTCTTCATAGCCAGGGCGAACGCCTGTAACACTTCATCGTTCGTGCCGCCTGCCAATTCCGTCACGGCAGCTGCGGCCATAGCCGCGGCCGAACCGCATTCAGCCTGGCAACCGCCGACAGCGCCGGCTACCGAAGCATTTCTGGCAACTACCGCCCCGACAGCGGCGGCCGTATAAAGTGGCCCGATACAATCGGCATCGCACTTACCCAGAACTTCCGCCGCCGCAAGTACGGCGGCAGGCAGGATTCCGCAGGAACCCGCCGTTGGACAAGCGACGATTTTAAACATCTTCGCATTCGCCTCATTGACGGCTATAGCATAAGTAGCCGCCTTATGGGCAAGAGAGCCGAGCAGCAGCGGCCCCTTATCGGAAAGTTTCGCCGCGTCGCCGCCGACAAGACCGCTTACCGATTTTTCCGAATTTTTTAAACCGAATTGGATAGATTCATGAAAAACGGCCAATCGTTCCGCCATCGTTGCACGCACGGTCTTCTCATCTGTTTCAGCTGTTTCCATTTCGTGTCGCAATGCCGCTTCAGAAAGAGAAATCCCGTACCTGTCGGCAAGGGTTGCTAAATCATGTAACGTTTTATATTCATAGTGATACATACATGTCTCCTATAAGGGCAATATCGTGATAACAGTATTAATGCCGTCAATGTTCTTCATTTCCGCTACCGTATCTTCAGGCACAACGCCGTCCGTTCCGACGATCATAACAGCGTTTTCATATTTACCGCTGCGAAAGACACGCATTGTGGAAACATTGATTCCTTCAGCTGCCAACAGGGTGGTAACTTTAGAAATAATCCCCGGTTTATCGTGATGAAATGTCATAAGCGTAGGCTCTTCCCCCGTAAGAATCGCCTCAAAGCCGTTAATTTCACGAATTTCAATCTTGCCGCCGCCAAGAGAAACGCCGAGGATTTCCAATTCCTTACCCGTCCTGCCTATGAGACGGATACGGGCCGTATTGGGATGGTTGACATCCTTTTGCGAAGGCATAACAGTAATTTTTACATGTCGTTCCGCCGCGATCTCAAAAGCGCGGCGCAAGCGGACATCATCCGCTGCGATACCGAGAATACCGGCGGCAAGGGCCCGATCCGTGCCGTGCCCGCGATAGGTTTTGGCAAAAGACCCGTATACCGTGATTCTCGCCTCAATCGGCTCTTCATGGAAAATATGGCGTGCCATAAGGCCGATCCGAGCGGCTCCTGCAGTATGAGAACTGGACGGCCCGATCATAACCGGACCGATAATATCAAACATACTCATATAGTACTCCTTTTATATGCTAATCGTTTTGTATAAACGGGAACTGTAAATAAGGGCTTCTTTAACCTCAATACCGCTGATCTGTTCTACCGCTCTCTTATAAAGAGACAGCTGGACCGTATACCTTTTGCGAAAGGCGGCTTCCTCTTCAAGGTGGTCTGTTTTATAATCGACAATAACCCATTTGCCGTCTTCTTTAAAAAGACAGTCTATAACCCCTTGAACAAGAATTTTTTCACCTTTAGTCGCAGGCATCGCAATTTCACTGTCAAGAAGAACCGAAAAAGGATATTCACGATATACTTCCGCAGAAGCGGCAATCCTCCCGGCCAGATCGGATTTACTGAAAGCCGTTAAGTCCGCAATATTAAGAACCTCCTTTTCTTCATCCGTAAATATGCCGTCACTCAGCCAGCGGGTTACCTGCCGTCCCACCTCCGCCGCATGGACATCCAAATATTGTAACGCCTTATGGTAAACGGTGCCGGCAAAGATACCGCTCCGGACCTGCCCCGTTTCGGCAAGCCATGCCGGAGTATATGCAAAAGGATCGTCACCGTCTCCTGTTTCCTGAATAAGCCGCTTACTTTCCGCAGCCGCTGTTTCATCCTCATAAAGTCGACGTTTAATTTCCGACACGGACAGTTTCGCCGTTGTCCGGGTAGCCACTTTATAAGCATATTGCCAGGAAAGAATCCTGTCAAGCCAGCCGGGTATCGGCGTACCCGTCGGAATGCCGGTCTGCACGGCAAATAATCGCCGGTCAGCTTCCGTTATTACGGAGAAAACGTCTTTGCCTGTCACGATCGACCGTAAGGCTACATTCCAGATTCCGAGCTGCAGAAATTCTGTTTTTTCAGTCGGGATCCGTGTATCCAACATCAGTGAGCCCGCCTGGGCAAGCACCGGCGGCATGATCCAATCCAAATAGGAATCCCCTGTTTCAGGCCGGGGGGTATGGCGCCAGGGAGTAAGAAAATCGGCGACCGATTTAACAGTACCGCCGCTTTTCCGCTTCATGGAGCCGACTACGACGAGCCTGCTCTTGGCGCGTGTCATGGCGACATAGAGAAGCCGCTCTTCTTCCGCCCGGTTCTCCTGCAGAGTCTGCTCTTTAATACCGTTATAAATAAGAGTCGGCCACGTAATACGCCATTTAGGATCAAAGCTCTTAATACCTATGCCTAAATCTTTATGGAAGAGCACCGGTGCCTGCATGTCTTTTTTATTGAACTTCTTTTCCGTATTTGCCAGAAAGACAACGGGGAACTCAAGCCCTTTGCTCTTGTGAATTGTCATAACACGCACGACATTCTCACCTTCGCCGAGAAGTTGGGCCGGCGCCAAGTCAACGCCGCTTTTCTTCATTTTCTCAATAAATTTAAGAAAGCGGAAAAGCCCTCGAAAGCCGGCTTCTTCATACTGCCTGGCACGTTCATGCAAAGCTTCCAGATTAGCTTGACGCGCAGGCCCGTTTTTCATAGCGCCGACATAATCAAGATAAGCCGTATCATCATATATGCGCTGTAATAAATCGGCAACACCTGCGCGGCGGCTGTATGTACGCCATGCATCCATTTGCTTAAGAAAACGGGTTATCTTGTCGGCATGCGTATCGGGCACAGACGCCTTTGTATATGCAGGTAAACAATCCCACAGCCACCCGTCGCAGGTAAGGCGGATTTCAGCCAATGCCGCTTCATCAAGCCCGACCATAGGTGAACGCAATACGGCTGCTAAAGGAATATCCTGACAGGGGTTATCGATACATGCCAAAAGGGCCGTTATCAATTGTACTTCCATGACATCGAAATAGCCGCCCTTTTCTTCCGCAAAGGCGGGTATGCCGGCGGTCCGCAAAACCCGCAATAATACATCCGCTTTCTGCGAAGCCGCCCGCAAGAGAATGACTATGTCCCTGTAGTGAAGTCCAGGTACTTCCGCCGTTAATTCGCTGATACGGTCGGCAATAACATGCGCCTGTCGTTCAAAATTATCCAGTTCGACCGCGTCATCCTCTTCTTCACCGTCAGCCGCCGCATTATCGATCAAATGCAGTTCCACACTCCCCGCTTCTTCATCCGCGCGGCCGAGGTAAAGTTTTTCGTTGTCTCCATATGCCATGCCGGCAGCACTTTCCGTCATGGCATACGCAAAGACTTCATTCGTTGCCGTAATGACGGCCGGCGTACTGCGAAAATTCGTTGCCAGGTCAATACGGCGGTCGGCGGCACCGGTATGGCTGCTGTAAGTTTTATATTTTTCCAAGAACAAGGTCGGATCGGCCAAGCGAAAACGATATATGCTTTGTTTTATGTCGCCGACCATAAATTTATTACATCCGTTGGAAATAAGGTCGATAATCAGCTCCTGTACCCCATTGGTATCCTGATATTCATCAATAAGGATTTCCTTATATGTCTTTTGTAATTCCCGTGCCGCCGGTGACGGTCCGACCGCCTCTCCTTCGGAACGCGGTGCAGTAAGAACACGCAGGCAAAGATGCTCCAAATCGCCGAAGTCGAGCCAGTTTTTTTCTTTTTTAGCCTCATTATAAGCCTTGTAAAAAGATTCCGCCAAATCGACCAATGCCTTCATTACGGGAGCGGCTTCCCGGATCCCGCTCAGCCAGGCGGACGGAGATACGGAAAAATATTCATTGTTTACAGCCGAAAAAATCTTTTTGGCTTTATCACGCCGTCCCCTGACACTCTCCCAAATCTCTTTGGCCGCCGTATCAAAATTTTTCGACGACGGAAGTCGCTTAAATTTTAAGTCGCTCAACAGAAGACGTAACCCGGACCATGTATCGGTGCCCGCACCGGCTCGGAACAGATTTCTTTCCGCCTCGAAAAACTCCCCATACACCGCCGTATCAGCCGTCTTGACTACCTCCGTCAATATTTCATCATATAAGGATACACATCGCGACAGACGTGCCTTAACGGCCGTAACTATCGGCTTTCCCCACGGCAAAGCGTCAAGCTCCGCCGTTTCAGGCAAATCATACTGTGCCGTCGCCTGATGCAACCATTCCGTCGGCCAAGGCTGACTGCGGCTGTAGTCATATATCTGTACAATAAGATCCATGAGTCTGTCATCGCCTCTGTCATTACCGAATATGTCGGTGAGACGGGTGATAACGGCTGCCTTTTCTTTATCTTCATACCAGGCAAGAAACAAATCCTCCAGCACGGTCTGTCTCAAAATCTCCAATTCTTCCGTCCCGGCAACGGTAAACTGCGGATCCAGGTCAATAGTATAAAAATAGGTACGCAAAACATGCTGGCAAAATGCATGGAACGTAGAAATGCTCGCCGCCGGCAAAAGGGCCAACTGCTGCTCGACATGCGTCCTCACTTCATCGGCAAGAGCCCCATCGTCTTCTTCCAACTTTTTCGTCAACGCCGCCCCTATGCGCTCGCGCATCTCACCGGCAGCAGCCTTTGTAAAGGTAACAACCAGAATTTCCGTAATATCAAGAGGCCGCCCGCTCTCTGAAAGTCGTTGAATAATGCGTTCCACCAAGACCGCAGTCTTACCGGAACCGGCCGCGGCAGCAAGGAGAAGGTTTTGATTTCTGCTTTTTATGGCTTCACTCTGCGGCTTTGTCCATGTCATTATCTTCTCCTCCCAACTCTTTCATAATTTCATCATCTTTTTTAGCCGTTGCAAAATTCCATCCATTGCCGTCCTCGGCAGTCAAATCAAAGCGGCATACCGCCGTATAAGGACAATAGTCACAGGCTTTATGTTCATACGCTTTACCCCAGCGGGCCGGAGCTACGGCTATCCGCCCGTCAGTCAGCTTTGCGGCTATCTCCTGGACACGCGTTTCGGCCAAATTCACCAAACCGGACCAGCCCGCTTCGTCATAAACCCGTGCGGACGAGCTGAATACCCCTTTTTGATTTATATGCAGCCCCGAAAAAGGCGACGAATTTTCCAGAACTGTCTTATCCAACAGCTCCGCCACATCCGTTTCGCTTAAATAAAGCCCGGCAAACCGATTCGACCGCATATACAAAGCTTTCTTTTTTTCTTCAGTCGGATCGGCGGCTTCATTTCTTATATCATTGCGAACAGGACAATACACGGCGCCGGCGGGAACGGCAGCATCTCCCAAATTATATAAGGACACAGCCATATATATCATCAGCTGCAGCTCCAGTCCGTCGTAAACATCTTGTAATGTTAACGCTTTTCGGCCCGATTTATAATCCATAATAAGCACAAATGTCCTGTTACCCCGTTTCAACGTATCAATGCGGTCAATCTGTCCGGTAAGGCGGACGGTTACGCCGTTCGGCAAGGTGAATTCCGGGTATTTCCACGCTGCGTTATGACCGAAGGATTTTTCCAAAGCGTTAACGGAAAATGCGGAAACACTGCTGAAGGCCTTCAATTGATAAACTGTCCGGACGAGAGTCGCAATCAACCGCTCCTTGATTTGCATAAAGTACGCATCGGAAAAAAGGATGGTTCCGGCCGCTTCCGCCGCTATTTTATCCGTTTTTTCACGGCATAACGGTTCAATGTCTTCATCCTTTAAATCACGCCACTGTTTATTTGCCCCCAACAGTTCACTCCCGATAACACGCAGAACCTCATGCACGACCGTCCCGAAATCGGGAGCCGTAAAAGAATACATAAGCCGCTGCGATAATTTTAATCCGTACTGTACAAAAAAAGCAAAGGGACAGCGCCTATATCTTTCCAAAAGAGTGACAGATCCTTTTAAAACGCTATTCTTGAGGAACAGCTTATTCATCGCGGCAAAAGGCAGCTGTACTGCCATGTTTTTATAAAAAAGACCGGCCGTCATCATTCGGACGTATTCATTATATCCGTGCAAACAAGCCCAATCATAGAGAGCCCACCAAATATCGGCGACAGGCTCGCCCTGTTTAGCAGGTCTGAGCCTGAACGGCAAATTCCGGAACGCTTTAGGAACGGCAACGAGATATTGTTCCGCCTTTTCCTCTGAAACGCTTCCGTCTTCTTTATCAATCATATCGACATATCCTTTTTCCGCAAGCTGCCTGACCCAAGGCGAAGGCAACAGTGCATCACCGCCTTCCGTAGCCAGTGACCATGATAAATATACCCGGTTGTCGGCTCGAGTCAGGGCTAAATAGAAAAGAAAACGTTCCTGAAAGATACGAAAACGGCTGTCCGGCCCCAAGGAAAGTCCCGTTTTCTTTAAAGCACGCCGTTCTTTATCGTTCAACAATCCGTCCTCACCGTGATGAAGAGGAAAGACGCCGTCGTTTACACCGCAAACAAAAATAACGGGACTGCGGCTTGTATACCCCCGTTCAATCGAGGTTACTGTAACGTGATCCGCCGTGGGCGGAATTAAAGTAAAATGTAATTCTTCAAGCCCTTCCGTCAGAATATCCGTAAACTCGGCTCCGGACATTTCATCATCACCGCACAGGACAACCAGCCGTTCAAGAAGAGATATAACTTTTTTCCAAACTTGTTCATGTTCTCTGGCCTCTTCTTCACAGCCCGCTTCCTGCGCCTCAGCCTGCCAGGCAGCCAGTGTTTTGCCGATATGAGCGTCTTCCAACCACTGCCAAAGAACAGTGCAAAAGTTACGCAAACTGTCCGTTCCGGCAAAGGCCTCCCATAACGGCGCAAGTAAATCGTACACTCTCTTACGTATACCGTTAATATACACCAGCCCGGCACCCTTATTTTCAAGCCCCTCCGGCATGCGCCGCCAGTCTTCGTCTTTGTACCAATGATACGCACGTATTCCTGCGGCCGAACAGTATAGTTCCAAATCGTCCGTTTCACGCCGTTCAAGCGGCATGAGATCCGTCTTTAAAAGGCGGAAAAGAGCCTCCTGACTCCATTTCAAACGCACCGTTTCCAGTAGAGCCGTCAACGCTTCCGATAACGGATGGATATGCATAGGCCGACGATAGTCCGTAAAACAGGGAATATCATATTCTGCAAAAATACGTTCACAAAGACGACTGTACGGCTCACTGCTGCGCGTTATAACCGTAATATCACGATAACGTCGGCCGGCCTGTACGAGCGCCTTGATCCTGCGGGCAACGGCATCCACTTCCACGCGTCTGTCCGTACACTCACATGCCTGCAAGGCCTGTACGGGCGTTTTGACCGTCTCCGGCACGGGCGCAAAAAATGTGTCCCTGAACCGACGCAGTTCCGACGCGGCATAATCAGGTACGGTTTCCACACGAATCGCCGGAAAAAGCATGCTCAACTCTTCAAAAGCCTCGAAAGCTCTCCTGTAAAGTGCCGTCGGCCGCCGTTGCAGGGTACGGTGTTCCGGATCCATCGGCAGGGTTATGACCGTTTCTTCGGATACGTCGGCGATAGCTTTGAGAACCTGCAACTGCCGCGGCGTAAACCACTGAAATCCGTCCACCCAGATATGAGCATCCCTTAAAAAATCGACTTTGCCGGCTTCTTCAGCCAGCGCCGAAAAAACATCACGGGCCGAACCGAAACGTTCTTCCAGATAAGCTTCATATTTACCGTAAAGAAAGGCAATATCGGTCAGTTTATGTTTTAACACCCCTTCATCCAGAGCAGCGGCGCTTTCTTGCAAGGCGGCAGCCGATATATCGAAAGAACGGCACTCGTCGATAAAAGCGGAAAGAATCTCCGCAAAATTAGGCTGCTCCGCGGCCTGCCGCAGTACAGAAAATGCCTCCGTATTTTTTGCCGTCAGCCGGCGCAGCACAATGCGTTTATCGAAATCGCTCAAAGCGTTTTTTTCCCTGTTCCGCTCCTGTAAAACAAGATATGCAAGACGGGAAAACCCGAGTACCCGGGTTCCCATAAATCCGTGACGGCGCGTGTGCGCGGCAAGTCGTCGTTCTGCATTATACGTCCCCTGATCGGGCACGAGAAGAACGGTCTTTTTGCCCGCATCGGCCGCTGTAATCAATCTATCAAAACAATAGCTTGTTTTTCCACTGTTTCCTTTTCCGAAAAGGATCGTAACCGCCATAGGTATCTCCCTTAACTCATTGCCGTACTAGAATTGAAACGCACAAAAAAGTACCGGAATGATGATTCCGGTACTTTTGTCCTTACATCTGCAACCCTTCTTTTAATTTAGCAAAGATCTTTTCTTCTTCTTCCGTTAAAGGCCGGCCTAAATCGACCTTTAATTCTTCACCTTTATTCTTTGCCCTGTCCTGTTTGTGAAGGTCGCCGCTCTTTGCACTGTCGTCACGGATAATCATCAGTCTTCACCTGACCTTTTCCTAGAGTAATGTATTCGGATCGGGATATGCCGCAACATCGTCGGCAATCTCTTTGGCCATTGTATCAATAACGGTTTCCTGATCAGCATGGAGAGATGACTTCATATCCAACGTTGTCGGCAAAAGCTCACAATTCTTAAATACATTCTCCACGTAGTTGACCAATTCTTTATGAGCCACGGAAGACCATGTATGGCAGCCGAGTACACTGATCTTACGGTTTTTAAAGCATAGTGTGCCGAGATCATGGAGGAAATTTTCCATCGGCAGGAACAGATTGAGGTTATATGTGGGCGATGCTAAAACGAGATGACTGTACTCCCATGCTTTAGCGTTGATGTAAGAAGGATGCACCTTCGATACATCATACATCATAACATTATGAACGCCTAATTTGCTGAGCTTGTTAGCCAAAACACAAGCCGCACGGGCCGTATTGCCGTAAATGGAAGCAAAGGCAATGACAACGCCTTTCTTCTCGGGAATATACTGCGCCCAATGGAGATGTTTTTCAATGATATATTTGACGGTCTCCGGCGTACGGAAAATAAGCCCGTGAATCGGGCAAATATAGTCTATTTGAAGTGCCGACGCCTTTTTTAAAACCGCCATTACTTGCGCGCCGTATTTACCGACAATGTTGACATAGTAACGGCGTGCTTCAGAAAGGTATTCTTCTTCAAAATCCACCTGGTCGGCATAGATATTGCCGACTGTACCGAACATACCGAACGCGTCTGCTGAAAAGAGAATATTATCGGTCAAATCATAGGTCATAATGACTTCCGGCCAGTGGACCATAGGCGCTTTGATAAACTGTAACTTATGGCTGCCCAAATCAAGCCGGTCTCCCTCGTTGACAGGCATGTAGTTATCTTTATAGTTTTCACTGTAAAACTGTTCAAACATTTTAAAAGTCTGTGCCTGCCCGATAATTTTCACGTCCGGGTATTTTTCAACCAACGCGAGTGCAGAACTCGCATGGTCCGGTTCCATATGCTGAATAATGAAATAATCCAGCCGGCGCCCATGGAGAAGATATTCAATATCTTCCAAAAATTCGTCACGGCAGCTCTTGTCCATGGCGTCAAGAACACATGTCTTTTCATCATCAATAAAGAAAGAGTTGTAGCTTACACCGTAGGGAATCGGAAAAATCCGTTCAAAAAGGGGTGTTAAAAAGTCATTACAACCCATCCAATATACACTGTTTTTAATTTCTTCAACGCTGTGCATCAGTCAATCCCTCCTCTGCCTTTATACCTGCGGTTCTTTATTTTCGTAACAACTTTCCACTTTATGTATTGTACCATTTTTCCGACAAATACGTAATATCCGTCATGAGAGTCCCCTATCGTTTCCGTGTATTGTTTTTACTGTTATCCTTATTGTCAGTACCTTTTCTGTCAGTATTACCGGAAGCGGCTTTTTTCTTTTTAGCGGCAGCAGCTTCTTTTTCCAGCTCTTTTTCCTTTGCTTCCGCTTTAGATGCCAATCCTTCGGCTTCATCAACAATCGTCGCGACAAGCTGATTGATCACATCTTTATCGGCATCGCTTAAACTTGTCTCAGAATCCAGGAGCGCTCTCGCCCGATCGGCAATCGTCGCCGCTTCCGCTTTAACCTGGCTGTTGCTTAATCTGCCGTTCTCATAATTTGTGGTTAAGGCACGCAATGTGTCGGTAATATCCGTTGCCTTGGAACGAATACGGGAAACGGCGGCATCACTGTCTTTTTGTTTTTTTGCTGCCGCTTCCTTTGCTTTTCTGTCTTCTTCATCACGCTCACGCTGTTCCTCCTGCTGCTGTTCCGCAATTTTCGCAAGCGTTCCCGACGTAATATGAGTGCCTTCATAATATTCATAAGCCATATACCCCAACATAAAGAGAGGCACAAAGAGAAACGCCACTTCATAGCGGCGCAGGCGCGTCGCTTCATCCCAATTACGGGCTCTTTTGCGGCGGTGTTCCATGACAATAACGGCAAATAAAATAAGGCCGATAAAGAATAAAAATGTATAAATTGTAAGCTTATGCCATACAGTTGCCTGCAGACGAACGGGTTCAGATTTGTCGCCGGACAAACGCCACATATAGGTCTGGCTCGGTACGTCTGCATGAGGGCTGTTACTCTTAACATCTGTCCCCGACGGGAAAGACACAATATACTCCAGATCCACACCGTCTTCAGGAACGGCTTTGCCGAGGCGGAGATACTCGATACTGCCGTTTGTATACGTATAGTCGATATAGTACATCGTGCAAATGATGCCATCAAACGTCTTATGTACGATTCTGTCGACAGAACTCCTGTTGGCGCCTTCACTCGTCAGCGTTTTCATCGCACGGAACCCTTTACCGTTTCCGTTATCATAATCCATAACCGTATAGTTACGCTTTTGAAATTCGTCTATATCCGTATCAAGAGACTTTTTATCCTCCCCCGAGTCGATAACCTTCAGCACATCTTGCGTTTCGCTGCCGTCATCATGAATGATCGTCTGCGCTCTGAAGCCCGTCAAAAGTGTAAAAGCCAAAGCCAGAATTACGGTAAGCCCTATTTTTGCATAAGGTTTCATCATATCCTCACTTTCCGCTGCTGTCTATTCTTCTTTCGGCGGTACCATACTGCTTTCTACTATGCGCACTTTAGGATTTTTCCCCTGTACGTCGGCACCCTGTTTATCCTGCAGTGCCGCAGCTGTACTGCTTGACTCGAGGGGAATGCCGTTAACAAAAATCCCTTCAATGACACCGTCTCCTTTTTTCATGCGTACGCTGGCGATAACACTGTCGCTACCGGTAATATCATAAATGCCGTCCGTATACTCAGGAGCGATTCTGTACCGATCGAACCCGACCTGAAACTGAACAGTACGGGAATCCCTGTCGACGGCTGTAATTTCAGCTTTCATATAATCACTGTGATCGGCCGGTACATTGGCTGAAGCCCCTTTTATTTCCATAATTCCCTGTTGATCCTGACTGATGGCAATATAAACATCTTGTCCCTTAACGGGCAGGACTTCGTCATTCCAAGTCGTCGTGTCTTCCGGGAAAACGACCCGTATATAATCCGTACCGAAAGCACTCGTCTCTAAACGAAGCACGCAACGCCATTGATAAGGGATTCCGTCAACAGTAATATTGCGCCACCGCCAGCTGTGGTAAAAGAGGAAAAGCAGCTGAAAAATTACAGTGACAATCAAAACAATATACACTGTCCTGGTGCTGACGGAAAAAGAAACAGGTTTTACTTTCATCATTGCAGGCCCCCTTCATCGGACCAGGGAGAGCGGACAGGTTCTTTCTTTTCCTTCCGCTTATCCTTTTCCGTCGTCGCCCAGGGTGATCCGCTGCGTTTCTTTTCTACCGGTTCAACTTCGGTCCGCCGGACACTCGGTGGCGATCCGGGCACACTCTCGGGACTGCGGAATACGGGCGGAATAAATTGAGACTTTTCCTCTTCACGTGTGACAACGGTCGCAGCGCTCTTCTCCGTCCGCATCCATTCGGGCATGTCCGGTTCCCGCCCTTTTAGGGTGGCCGGTTCCGCATCGAAGGTTGTTTTACGATTTTTTCCTCTGCTGCCGTTTCGCACGGCGGTCACTGTTTTACTGCCATTAAACCTGACTCCCCTGCCTCTGCTCTTTTCCTGTAAGCGCAAAACCCGGTTAACGGTGAACGCCGCGATAATGACGACCGCAACGGGTACAAAAGGAGAAAATGTATTGCCGCTGATAACGGCAACAATGAGAAATAACAGCGCCATAACACCGAAGCGTAAATGATTCATGTGCTCCGGCTTTAACCCCTGCACAATTTCATAAAATGAAATAAAAAGAGCAACTACGAAAGAAAGAACCAACGGCAGCGATGAATAAATGCCGCTCCGCACAAACAGAGTTTCTATTCCCAGAAGGACGGGAATTGCCGCGTAAATGGCAGGCGCCCAAAATCGTTTTTTTACTCTCTTCAAAAAAAGAAAGGCTCCAATGAAAAACAGCAGAACGGTAATGCCCGTCGTCGACCAATGAAATCCTTTTATATCGGCGATCCCGAACCATGATGACGGTACTGTGGAAATGACCAACGCTCCCATCGCCGCTATCCGTCCGAACCAACGGAAAGGAGTTCCGTACGCCTTCCGTATATCAATGGAATATCCCGTTAGCATCATGACAACCGCGAGTGTCCCTAAGACTAAGAACGGGATATAATCGCTTTCTATCATGACCATTGCAAAAACCGCATACACAGTAATTGTCATAAGCCAGGCAAATAAAGAGAGACGAACTTCATCGCCATGACGATAAAAAACACCGTATAAAGGCATCATTAAAATCAACATAAGCCAAACGGAGCCGACGCCAAGGGGGGCGTTGATCATACCGCCCGCAGCCGCCCATAGGAGTAACGCAAGAGCATAGACGACAGCGCCGCCTATGGACCGGAGAATATATACGGCGGGAAGGCCTAAAATTGCACATGTCGCAATATAAGCCGGCCTATCCCAGCCAATATAAAAAGTCTGTTCAACGACGGCAAAAGTCATAAACAGAATCAGGTAATGAACGAGGCAGGCAATTTCACCGGAAAGTTGCGCCTGCTTTCCCTGTATCAATCCGGCAAAGATACCGCTTTGAGAAAGAACCAATAAAACACCTGCAAAGGCAAGTCTCACCGTCATGGAAACGTTATACCAAATATTGGCAATAAGCCAACATGCACCGATAGATGCTAATACCATGCCGATGATAACCAGTATCATTACCGGAGACCATGCAAAGAATGAAAGTCTCTTCCTGAGCTTATATCGTTCTTTAATCTTTTCTCTGGCTGATTCCGAAATAAGGCCTTCCTGTACCAGTGTATCCACTTCCCGCTCAAGCCATTCCGAAGATTTTTCCGACATTATTCTTACCTCTGATAACTCTCTATATACAAAATACAAAGAATAATTAATCTAATTTATCTATTACAGTATACCATAAAACAAGCATGAACCAAATAAACCCGCCATAAAACAAGTATTTATGATATTAAAATAAAAACTGAAAGCAGGCCGACGCGGATACCACATCGGCCTGCTTTGCAGAAACGCTTCTAAAAGCGATATTGTATGATACATCGGGGGATTGACATATCCATACAACGGATTGGCAGTTTGTCGATACTTATACGGGATGTGTACTGTGTACATTTTTCATCTCGTTCTGCCTTCTAAATCACATTATAACACTATACTGACTTCAGGCATATTTTTATGACTATTAGTTCATTATAGATAATCGTAAATTTATGATTTTATAGAATACCCATCCCTGATGCTATGGTAGATAGGCTGGGAATGGATCTTTAAAATTGTAATGAATACGACTCCCGGGAAATTATTGCTTTTTTATCTGTAAAAATCTGTTATGGAAAGACGACACATATACATTCATACGTGGTTCCCCATCGTGCGTATCGGGCTGCAAAATCGTATCTGAGCGGTTGGATGCAAAATAAAAATACGCCGATAAGATACCGCCGTATTTGAAAAAGGACCCGCGCCCACGCGCAAGTCCTTTTCCTCTCAATCAGCGGCTAC